>Ga0157368_1000802_pt1 | contig 14303 bp, 16 predicted proteins | sample AttbisABBM3_FD_113146 | JGI IMG/M metagenome (GOLD analysis project Ga0157368, IMG submission 113146) | Fungus gardens microbial communities from leaf cutter ant in Botucatu, State of São Paulo, Brazil - Atta bisphaerica ABBM3 | ecosystem: Host-associated > Fungi > Mycelium > Unclassified ...
TGCAGTTAACATGCTCCTTGATGTCATCCATCTAGTTCACTTCAGCCTGCTCTAGGCCTATGACCTCACATCATGTGATGTGTCATGTGAATGCAGTCACATGCTGCTTCATCATCAATAAAATTCAAAAGAAAAGAAATATAAAACCAAGAAAAATAGATAAAAGAAAAAGAAAAATGTTAGTCCTCATGTGCATCATAACACTTAACACATGTCTAACTTCCCAATTTCTCTCATGTTTCACTCTCCTCCAGTTCCCTTTCTCAAATTACAACCACTATGACATGTAGAGGTGCAACACACAAGCTGAAGCCAAGGTCATTCTAGATCTACATCCATATATCACATATGAAGTTTCTATGCTTTATCTAATCTTCTGGAACTTTCTCATAGATTGTTTTCTCTTCTGGGTGTGATTTATGCTCTAACAATCATGATTGGTCAAGTGTATGGGCTATGTGTTCAAACCATTCTACTGCTACTATAGTACATTAGTCATAGTACATTGGTAAACTACATTATCATTAGAGTTCCTGAACACTTACAACTTCTTATATAAGACAATCATCTTACAAGCAGTAAGCATCTCAGGAGTCACCAAGTAAAGGTAGACAACTGAGGTGAGGGAAGAGGAAATTTACAGTTATATCCCACAACATTCTGGTATCTTAGCTAATGTAAAGTAGGACCAGCATTCTACAATGTTTGAAGAAAGAATATGAGAAAGAGTAAGAGCATATTCAGGCTGACTTCAATACTGCTAAGTATTCTATTGTTAACAATTGCAAAAATACTTTGGAACATTTTTTCCAACCAGTCAAAAACAGCAATGGGTCTTTCTGAAAGATATACCAAATGTTATATGTCATATCACGTGTGACACCTTAAAAATTGCGATTCACTCCCCCAATTTTAGTAATCTGAACATTTCTCGCCTGAGGCATGGGCAAGGCAACAAAGGCTTCTAGAAAATTTGTATCAAGTGGTCAGCTGAAGAGAACTATTCAAGCGCGACACAAATCTCAGGCAATACAGAAGAAAGTCCAAGGGAGGAAGAGATCCAGGGATAGAAAACAACGATCAGGTGTTAACGGTGCTGCAACTGGAATTGAGAATGATGATGATGACGAAGACAACGAGACTGCAGAAGCTGCTGGGCTGTCTTCGGGTACGAAAGGGTGTGTTCCATCGGTTTCGAGCTCTCGCCTTGACTCATTGCCAGACAGCGTGAAATCTGTTGATGATTTCTTGGGTGGAGCTTTCATGGAAGAAAGTGACGACGAGTCGCAAGTTGATGGATATGATGTGATTATGTCTTATGCCATCCGTCTCCTCGCAGGATTTTCATACTTCACAGGTTTCTGAAGACGACGCTATCGGAGTCGAAGATTTGAATGACAACGCATCTTTTGCTTCAGTAGATGATCTAGATGGTAAGATATCAGATTTACAAGGTGTCTCAGTTCTTTTTCATGTTTCAATCTCTCTAGATGAAGGTCAGACCCATCTGCTTGAACTCTCTAACCTAGCTGCCAAAGACCCGGAGTTCTACAAGTACCTTCAGGCAAACGATCGTGAACTGTTGGAGTTTGATCCCGAAGCAACTGGTGAGGATGAAGAAATGGCAGATGGGGATATCGAATCAGAAGAAGAGAAGGTCCCTACACTTACCAAAGAGCACCTGCGGCAGTGGCAAAAGACTATTCTCGAAGTATGTGGTATACTCCCTTGCAATGTCAACTGTCATTTCCTTAGGTCACTTTTTTCGACAAATTATTGTTCCATTTTGGCAGCACCGGTCACTGAAGGCACTTCGCAAACTGTTAATCGCATTCCGAGCAGCCGCTCATATGAACGAGAATGACCAATTTGTTGCTTGGAGTATCTCCAGTCACTCAGGTTCGACTATCTTTCTCATCAATTTATCGTCCCTCACTTCGTCCTCAGTTTACAACAAGTTGGTAAACACGGCATTGCGATATACGCCCGTCGTGTTGGAATACCATGTCCCGTATAAAACCCTAACAAACGGAAAGTAGTAAGCCTCAAAGACGATGCCATCGGAACTTTTGCGGACTAATATTCACTCCAGCAAACCCCCGACTCAAACTGTCAAGTCTCAAACAATACAGCGGATGATCCTCGCATATTTTCGCAATGTTATACACTTGTTGTCCCAGTCGCTTGACAAAGAACTCCTACGCCTAGCCATAACAGAGAGTGCCAAAGTCATTCCCTACGTGGTTAGTGATCGGAAAGCTGTTAAGTTATATCTTAAAGTAGGTGGACTTCTGTGCTCTCACTGCTTCTGATGAAATTTTACTCCACTGCAGAAATGTCTGGATTTATGGTCGAGTGCCGATGATGATATTCGGATAGCTGCGTTCTTATCGGTGCGACAGTTGGCACTGTCCAATGACAATAGTATACTTGACAACATTCTCAGAGTGAGTTCATAAACTTTGAGATTCTCTGTTTGACAATATTTCCAGAATACGTACCTTACACTGATCCGATCGTCCAAAAGCACGAGCACGCATACCTTGCCTTCCATAAATTTGATGAAGAATTCCGCTTCGGAAGTATTCTGTACTGACCATGCAACGAGTTATCAGCATGCTTTCAAATATATTCGGCAACTCGCCATTCATCTGCGGAATAGCATGAAACTGAAGACAAAGGTACTATCTCTGATGTCGTCTGGCTATCTCCTCCCTCACCAAGCTCACGTCTCGGTCTGTTTTAGGAATCCTACAAACAAGTGTACAACTGGCAATTTGTCCACTCCGTTGATTTTTGGTGTCTCGTTCTGGCAAAAGCATGTAGTAAGGAAGCAGAATTACATACTGGGAAAGTGAGTGAGATGAAGCCATTGATTTATCCTCTTGTCCAAGTAGCCCTCGGTGCGATCAAGTCAGTTCTTTGAAGTAGCCTCATCAAATATAGCCTCATGTCTCTCTTATGTCTCTCTTGACAGGCTCGTCCCTAGCAGCCGGTCGTATCCCTTCCATTTACAAATTATTCATTCCATCCTCAATCTCACCAAGCAATCGAATACATATGTTCCCATCTCACCCTACCTCGTTTCTATCATTACATCCACCATTTCTCCTTCAAGCAAGCCGAAGTCTTCTACGCTGAAGCCGTTAGATTTGGAGAATCAAATTCGGGTTCCACAGCAATACGTCAAGACTCAGATTTACCACGAAGGCATCACAGAAGAAACGGTTTATCTTCTCGCCGAGTGGCTGTGCAGTCCTGTGGTTCATAGCAGTATTGGCTTCCCAGAAATTACAGTTCCAATCGTTGTAATCCTTCGACGAAGTCTTAAATCAGCAAAATCCAACCCCGCTGCATCTAGCATTAGCAAGGAGCAAGGTATAGTGAAAACGCTCCTGGAGCGTATTGAGGAGAGTGCGAAATGGGTTGAGGCACAAAGGAAAGGGACATTCTCCCCAGGGGCAATAGCCGCCGTATCGGATTGGGAGCAGAGGTTGAGAAGTCAGCTTGAGCACGCTCCACTCAGTAAATATCTCAAGGTACAGCTCAAAGCGAGGGAGAAGCGACGAAGATTGTTGGAGAAGGTACGCCATATGAATGGCTGGGAGTCCCTACAAATGATAACGTTGATTTCTTCAATAGGCCCAAGCCGGCGAGGATGAGATACTGGAGGATTAACTCAGAATCACCATCCCACATTATGAACTCATATTCAACTTCCTCTATGTCACCTTGCCAGAATATGCGAAGGAAGTGGACAAGGGGTGCTTTACTACTCAGTGAATATCGAACAACCTTGAATGTCACCGTCACCACCAAAATGATCTTTGTACCATACGATTAGGTATAAGTTGTCTTTACAGATCTAAACATAGAGATCTAATAGCAATGAGGACAACTCTTGAGGTTCACAAATTCTTATACATCTGGATAGAATGTTTTATGCAAGGCCCCCTTTGGCGTAGGATTAGACCCCCAAGGGAGGTTATGTGAGCCTAAGTAGTGTTGTATAACTCACCAAAGTTATTGAGTCCTTAGGGAGATAAGCGAGACCGAAAATATTTACCCAAGTTTTGGAATGCTCAGTGTGGCATCGAATCAGAGTGAATGTGGAGGAATTGCCGCTTCTCTCATATTTCCAAGCAAGAGTCTAGACATGATATAAGGAGATCTCCGTCTGAAGATGGCACTCATTTCATCCCAACTAGGTTACCAGATGTTGAAAAAAATCTTCCACCACGGCCGTCGTATTCCTCTAGCACTCTTTTCAAATCCCTCAACAAGACGGTCATAATGGTGGGGCATCGATGGGGGATGTAGCATTTTGTCCGAAAGTGGATACTAAGGGCAGATATTGTGGTCAGTTGGAAGACGAATCTGAAAAATTGTATACACCTTTCTGGCCATATCATTATTATGGAGCGAACGCGCGGCATTGACGGCTCGCAGTGTAAGTCGAGGGTGTGCCGCAAGGGAATTCAGAAATGTGCCTAGCTGCATATTGGGCCGGAATGGGTCCACGACCCAAGAATGCGCAATTGAGCTGAGCCTTTGAGCAAGTTGCCGATTCGCAATTGCCATAAGGAATTAGATAATGAGATATTGGTAGAGCAAAAGATGTGTAACTTGAAACTCCGATACATGAATCTGGAAGAGGAAATCCGGGATTCTACGTGCACTGATACAGATAATTTATAGTTGGGAAAAGGGTGCATTCAAATAAATTTATTAAAATATGTCCGTCTTAGGTATCAGAGCTATTTTTTGACAAGAACAACCATACCTGAGAAAGCACTAACTTGGGAGATGAAGAATCCTATAGGTTATGACAGAGTACAGGTTTTTATAGGTGTGAGTTATCTCAGGACCGTCTGAACTCGTACACAACTGTCGATGGCATGTGATGTCTCTTATCACTGCTGTTGATCAGCCAACGTCGTGATACACAAATTACGAGGGTATCGCAACTTACGCAAAATAACCTACCAGTCATGAGGTCATCGTCAGTGACAGGTTTCATCAACATACTATCCTCTGGGTCAGATTCGATAATTATGGCTGTCCACATTCTTCTGACTCGTGTGGCTAGATCTAAGCTTAGATACATTCGTACTGCTCGACCAGCTTGAATCTTGAGTGTTATAAGAAATTGAGAAATGATCTTTCCAATTGAGGAATGATGTCGTCATGCTGTAGTTGACGAACTACTCCTGAGAGACAGTTTATTCTGTAACAAATCTTTCTTGTTCGATTGTTTCCAATGGCATTCCAGGGCCCTTGAGGTGGTTGGAATAACCGTAGGGAACAATACCTTATTATCTTAACGATGTTGTGTTAAATCCCGGCATTGTGATGTAGGGTAAAGACTTTGATTCCCTCGAAATCCCGGTTCCATTTCTTCACTCGCTGCAAAACATGACCCAGCTCAAATCAAATACGTTGGTGAATTATGAGTGCTCTATAGATACCTCTTCTTGAATATGAGCTTTCTGAAGATTTCCTAGACTCAGAATGAACGTGTGATGGTCAAGTGTGTTCAGTGACTACCTGTGATGCCCATAGCACTAGGCTAGACATACCAGTGGCCGAGTCCACTTGTCATACATCGTATATCGACTGATGGGGCTGAAAAATATTATTGAGTTCATGTTTTTCTCTGTCAAATTGCATTCTATATGTGTTTGCTTTGGTATTGGCAAACGAGAGCCCTGAACCAAAAAAGGCACACTTATCATCAGGCACATGTTGCAAAGCTTGGAAAGCAGAGAACTAGGCCGCCAATTGGCGTCTTACGCACACTTTCCTCGTACAACTCAGTGTCCTTTTTCCGCTCAGTATGGGGTGCTGTGGGGAACCTGCTGACGATGAACCTCTGGACCGTACTCAACTACAGCTTAATGAGATGGTTGCCGCTCAACCTACGGGCCAACCAATCTTAGAAAAGCCCGATAGCTCACCGCTAGGCTCCTACCGACCACCAGATATTACTACACCTCCTCCAGCTACAATTAACGCCACTTCCGCAAGTGGTTTCAGTAATCAAGCAGCCCCTCCCTGGGGTCATTCCTCATCCTCGCCGGCTCAACATCCCCATGTCGTGCCAACCCCACCGATGCCATCTCCTTCCCCAGGAACATTTACGCTATCCAGTTATCAGCGAAATGGAAGTCCTGATCATCTTTTGCGCCCTCAGAACGTTTATTACCCGCCATTGAATGGGCAAGGAACTTTGGGCATGCCTCCGTCCTCCATTGACCTCTCAAATGTGTCGATCCCAAATGAAGGAAAGATGTCAATAGCTGTGGATTTCGGTCAGGGTACTTTGTCACCTGTCATTTAGTTTACCACTCATGCTACACCCGCAGGCACAACCTTTTCGGGTGTCGTGAGTACTCACCCAGTTCCGATGTTTGATGATCTAATCGGGCGTCTACCAGGCATATGGCTCCTCTCGCATTGCTGGTGGACGTGTCCAGCAAATTTTGAACTGGCCTGGCACCGCGGAGACATTCCGAAAGGTACCGAACCCGTACATCCGAACGTAGCTGATCTCTTCACAGATACCTACCTGTCTCCTATACAGTGATAAAGGACAAGTAATGGCTTGGGGTTTGGAGGCTAAAAATGCCAGCCCAATGGCTGGAACCCTGAAATGCGAGTGGTTCAAGTTGTTCTTGGAGCCTAAGGCTCTGCGTGACGAGTCGGCCATTGATCCTCGCCTCCCCTTCTTGCCTGTAAGCCTCGAATACGCACCTCGCTGAGTCTACATTTACAAACGAAAATAGCCAGGAAAACATGCCATGGATCTAATCATTGACTTCCTCAGTTGCCTTTGGGAGCATGCTAAGGAACAGATTACTCGCGACATTGGTATTATTGCGGATCTTAGTATGCAACTTTCTTGAATTTGCTCCAATTTTTCAATCTGACACAACATCACAACAGATTCTGCTGATGTACTTTTGACAGTACCCGCTGCGTGGGACGCTAAAGGATGTGACATGATGCGAGAAGCTGCTATCGCCGCTGGGCTAGTTCAAAGTGCCAGTGCCAGTGACAGAAATTGGAGAGATCGCCTCAAGATAATTACGGAACCAGAGGCGGCGGCTGTTCATTGCGCACATTTGTCTGATCTCCATCACTTGAAGCCTTCACAAAATTTCATTGTATGCGACGCTGGTGGTGGAACTGTAGACCTAGCAGCTTACAAGGTCAGCATGTAGCTTCCAACAATAGTCACTGCCTGGTAGTTTCTATTACACCCTGCGATCTAACATTCTCCCTTGGGCCCTCGCAGATTATCGGACAAATGGCAAACCTTGAAATCGCTGAGATGTGTGCGCGGTCGGGAGCAAATTGCGGAAGTTTATTCCTCGACCTTCGTTTCCGCGAGCTTGTCAAGGTATGTCCAAAAACCTGCGTATTTGCTTAATCTGACTTGATATTCTCCACGGATAGGCCCTCCTAGCAGATCATCCCGCTCATCTTGATCCTGCTTCACTCGCACACTTTAGTATGTGTATGATAGGTTGTTTTTGAACGTATCCGCCTGATTTCATACGGCGTAGTGCACTCCTTTAGTGAAACAGATAAACATAACTATGCCGGCGTTCAAGATGACAGTAAGGGTGATAAATCTGTCCATTATGCTTTGTTGACCTCGACCTAATACAGATTTGGTGTTCTATTTCCCTTGCTTTAACACAGAAGATCCCCAGGATCCTACTGTGGGATTAATCAATGGTGAATTATGCGTTCCGGGAAATCTGCTGCGCAGAGAGGTGTTTGATCCAGTAGTCAATGAGGTATTCTTCCAATTACATCGTTTAGTATCACCGAAATTTAGACCCGATTGTTGAGGTTTTGCAATTAATCGAAGAACAGATGGGCCGTATTGAACAACGGACAGATGCCCTACTTCTCGTAGGAGGTTTTGCTGGGAGTGAATATCTCAGGCAGCGAGTGCAAGTGGGTCTTCCGACAGATTTCTCCTCGGCTATATTTCTCACTAGCATCGAAGGAACAATTTAGCTCTTGCATTCATGTCATCGCACGACCTCCTGACGCTGATACAGCCACACTTCGTGGTGCCGCTCAGTGTGGTCTATCTCGGCGACCTCTGGTGGCCAGCGTCATCGCTCCTAGAGCGTATATCATGAAAGTAAGGGTGATGGTGCGACCGGGTTGGGATATCGTGTCGTTGAGTTATATTGAATCCTTAGGTCAAGTTGCCGGCCGAGCAAGAGGATTGGTTGAAACGTCCAGCGTATATAAAAACTAATGATGCTGGTGTTCACATATGTGAAAACAGGCACGTATATTAACCCATAAGTTCCTTTTTCGTCTAAATCGGTGGTTTGGTGGATAACAGGCTGCAGTATCTTGTTTCAAAGGGTGCAATTCTCCGGAGAAGGTGAATTGTTATTTTTTCTCCAGGTTCCCTTCCATCCTCTTCTGCTCAAATCATCATATAGTCAACGACTTTCGACAAAGTTCTGGTGCGTAATTACCTGATTTCTGGACTCGACTAGCCATTTTGAGTTTTCTGCAGTAAGTTTTCGCAATCTGCTCAAGGTTTGTACTCACCTTACTTTGATACATGTTTACTGATATGAATGTTTGTTCTAGATGCTGTTTTCGTCGCCACTTTGTATACGAGCGATTCGGGCATCATTATGCGATATACAGATGAGGGTGAAATAACGGAGCTTTGTAAATGGACCGTTGATCTCTCTTCGTTACCCTCGTTCCGGAATAATGCGGCAACGCAACCCGGGGGGTTCTATACAGGCAAGTTCATTCCGATCTTGTCAATGCGGATTCATCTTACCAACTTTATCGTCTATTCAGAGTTTGAGTTAGGTTTGGAGCTAGACAGTGCTGAAGTCCGCGGTATTCTTCTGTATAAAAACCAAGAGTGGGGAAGGTGAGTCTCGGATGTGGTGGCGCCATTGAGTGTATCTGTCAATTTAATTCGTTTTTACTGTAGGGTGACGTTTGATTTTTTGAATTAATCTATATGCTGCTTTGAAAATATCCGTAGCTTGTTTATCCGTCTCAATAATAATAATGCACATTACGGATTGACGTAGTGCACCGTTATCATACGTTTTAAACATCATCACCCTTTTTGAGAGGATTCATTGATTAGGCACTTGTGATCCAGGCCCGTGTCATCTAGTGATTATGTACCAATCATGACCGTAGAATTGATGACGAACGGTAGAATATAACGGGTAACGTTTATGATCCTGTTCACATCATCCAGATCCGATTATTTATTTTGTACAGAGACATCGAAGTGTTCTAGTGCCAGATGTAAGCTGTTGACAGGCCGGTGGGTCATCGATCTCTGCCCGATAGGACATCCTGAATGAAATCATCGTAGAATGTTACGGATATCCGGTAAATTCCGAGGATTTCACCAAATGGCCGTTGTGACCCACCGCCTGAGATCGAGACATACCCTTGGCTGGTCGGCTTAAAAAGCAACTCACAAAAAATGTCTCTCGCAAAACTGACCAACCATGTTCTCTCAGTTCGAGACCAAGTTAGAGGACATACCCCTGCATTCCCTTTACAACCTTCTGCGTCCTATCACTCTCCCTCGAAAACTAACGCGTTTCAACAATTGGGGACGTGCTTTCTACTGTACGCCCCTTGCCATCTTCGAGCCAGAGTCCTTGTTCCAGTGCAAGCTCGTACTCGAGCTTGCTAGGCGGGAGGGGAAGACTGTACGCGCCGCCGGAGTGGGCCACAGCCCCAGTGACCTTGCATGCACAAGTGGCTATATGGTGCGCCTGACGAAAATGAACCGTTTAATTCAGGTGAGCTCATCATCAAACGTTGGCATCTACAACGCGCCAGAATCCTCCTGATCTCTTCAGTTGGACTGCATTACAATTCCTTTTTATGCCTTTTCCGATCAGTCGTCCATTGTGTTAAGGGCGCTTTCCTCATCTCATCACTTTTGATCTGGAATTAGGTTGACTATGAAAAACGGTACGCCTTGGTGGAAGCCGGCATCACGTTACACGACCTGCATGCCGAACTTGACAAATATAACCTGGCAATGATTAACGTTGGGTCAATATCTGATCAAACCCTAGCAGGCATTGTCACCACTGCTACTCATGGTTCGGGTATTAATTACGGGGTTATGTCTACCAATGTGCAAGCTCTCAAGCTATTGTTGGCCGATGGTCGAGTTACCAGGTGCTCCAAGACAGAAGAACCTGATCTTTTCAATGCAACCCTGTGCGGTCTTGGTACAACGGGGATCTTGCTTGAGGTCCTATTGGACGTGGAACATGCATTTCGGTTAAAGGAAGTTCAAGAACCCTTATCATTTGACGCTATGATCAGGGGTATGGACCATCTGGTCAGATCGGCACAACATGTACGATTTTGGTGGTTCCCTGCTGTAGATCAGGTCATCTGCAGTTCCGCTGACAGGACATGCGACGTGAGTCTCATTCTGATTTCTTGTGACTCACCATTACAATGTCTTACGCAGGTTCCAAAACCTGCCGGAAGTTGGTTTTGGAATACATTCCTGGGGTTCCATTTCGTCCAACTGATACTGTTTCTTGGAAGATATTTTCATTTCCTCAACATATGGGCGCAATACCTCAACTTCTGGCTCGTCAGCAAGAAATCGGTCGGCATCGACGATAGTTATCGGATCTTCAACGTTGACTGCAAGGTGGGCTCCGCATTTGATAGAGCTCTTCATCTTCATTGAGCTTATGGACGAATACAAAATAGTATCCGCAATTTACCACAGAATGGTCAATCCCATATGCCAGTGCACAAGCCTGTCTTCAAGAGTTGCATTCTTGGCTTAGACAGGAACTTGCAGATAGGAAAGGATTGAGACCTCATTTCCCCGTCGAGATCAGATTTTCTGCTGCAGATGACATCTGGTTGAGCCCAAGTAGTGGTCAGCTCACTTGTTGGATCGGTTCAACCCAGTACAAGTGAGCCTGCTACTGAGTAGCCATCACTTAGGAGGCGTCGTTGATGAGTTTCCTGCAGACCTTACGGCTTGAATGTTCCGTATCAAGCTCTTTTCCGGAACTTTGAGGCTATAGTTTCTCGTTATCAAGGACGACCCCATTGGGCCAAGGCGCACAAACTGCGTCCGGATGATCTCAGGCAGCTGTATCCGCGGTTTGATGACTTTCGACAAGTGTTGGACAAGGTAGATCCGAATGGACTCTTCCGAAGCGAATACGTTCAACGACATATTTATGGAAAGCCCATTGATTCGAGAGTCTTCAAGCTGCGGTCGCAAGGCCAATCAACTTGCCGCGATCGAGGGGGAGATAAGTAGGGGTATCATATTCCATGCAAATTTTAGTATTGTTCATATTCTATGATGCGATGCTCACATCTGTCATGGATGGCGAAGTCTTAACTACATCCGGTATCGTGTATCCATACCACCCTCCCTTCAATCAAACATTTCTTTCGAGTTCTTCTGAGATCCAACAAGTCAACAGACTGATAAAGTCGATGCGAGAGAAGTTAGTTCCCAGGTTCTATTCGTCAAAGCCGAGTGAGAATATCATTCTGATATTTATAGCCAGAGTTTCTCAATCCAGCATGGGACCTGGTTCAATGCTTACCTTCTGCTATAGCTAGATTCAGGAATGACCCCCATTACGAGTCTTGATGGTAGAAGGCTTATTTGATGGAAACCATACTGTTGGGGTCACACACCGCGGGGTCTCGGCAGTATGCTATGAGTATACCTATGTTAATACTACATATAAAATGTCAGGCACTCCACTGTATGCTATCACTTCTTTGCACAGCTAGCTATTTTGGGTTGAAATTCTCTGCTATTTAATCTGCAGCTACCTTGATGTGTATACTTCTATAAAAAAATGTGGATTGTTTTGGACTACAAACCAGAATATTATACATCCTGCATCAAACTGTTTTGAAGCTAAAGTTTTATCAAGATAACAGAATGATTAGAGCTGAGTTGCAAACAATTGACATAGTCTGTTCTGAGTACATCCAACTTCCACAATGGATATAGCTTGTAATGATCCAATATCACTTATCTGCTTCTGTTATTATGCCAGAAAACTACTTTTGAATGAACTGTGATATTTTGACTTAGTGATAATACACAGTACTTGCAATGAGTCACTTAAGATTATTAATAGACACATTCTGTAGAGTATGTAAACCATAGTAGATACACTATCATTAAACTAGTTCAAGTTATTCACTTGTCTCATATTACTTATCTATAGCTCTCTTGCTCTCTACCAATAGTATTACTAATATTGGTAAGAAGTCAACAGTTATCAATACTATATCATGCTACTGTAATTGTGCTTTGTTTCTTCCAATAGATTATGGGCCCTAGTTATCTTGATTTCCAGCAGTACTGTTATAACTGCTACTGTCAATAAGAAAGAGTGTTAAACTATAACAGTTCAAACTCTAAATTATATCCTTTTCTATAATAGATAATACTTGCTTTATTCCTACAAGTATTCTATCTTGTACAATAGAGTTCTCATCTTATCTTCATCATCTGTTCCTACTCTTTCATGAATTAAGTTAATCATAGATCTGGTTATTTTATGAAGCCAGATGTCAGAGTTAAAAACAGTGAACTCTATTTTATTTTCATTTTATTTTTTATTTTGGACTTAAGGTTAGGGGTTAGCATGATATCACATGTAACTGTCACAAACTGTCACACATCAATCACAGTCATAAGTCACATGATTACATATCACAATAGAACATTATAAAAGGTCCTGAAAGAAAATAATGTCATATAGTATATTTCATACATATTAATCTTAAGAATAACACATGACTCTTTAGGATAGGCTAATAGAAGTGTAGTATGGACCAGTAGTCTAACATATATAAGATAAATAGTTTTGTACTAGAAACTCTATTGAGTTCTCTTATGTTAACCCTAATACAAGATTTCTTTTCTTGATCTACTCTAAGGTCTTGAGATTGTAATACCAGACATGTTTTAACTCAAAGTAGAAAGATCTCTAGTAGTCTTATACTACTACTACTCTTATTCTAACTATCTTAGACATCTTTATAGTATTTAAGACTAGTAAATATACTATACTAATCTTAGTCTAATAATCAAGTAATTATCAATACTCTTTCTAACATTAATAGTAATATGCTTTCCTCTACTATCTGATATTACAACTTAAGCTTCAAAGAGTTAGAACAAAAGAAGAATCTTGTATTAGATTAACACAAGAGAACTTAATAAAGTTTCTAGTACAAAACTAGTCTATCTTACATACAATAGACTATGGTCTGTGCACATATTATAACTGACCTATTCTAAAGTCTATATACTATCTATAAAACCAACATTGTTACAACTTAAAACTTATAGAGTGAAGTCAAAAAAAATCTTATATTAGAGTTAATATAAGAGAACTCAATAGAGTTTCTAATATAACTTGTCTATCTTATATACACTAGACTAATGGTCTATGCTACATAAATTCTAGTCTATTCTCAAGGCCATATATATTATATACTATTGATATGTAATATAATATTATTCCAAAATTTTCTATATCTTTCTATATGACATGTGATTGTGTGACTGTGACTCATGACAGTCACACTAACATCTAACTCTAAGTCCAAAATAAGAAAATGAATAGAAAAGAAAAATAGAAATGAGAAAGAAAATAAAAATAAATAAAGTCTACTGTTTTCAGCTTGAACAAACATATTATAACTATGTTATATGACATCATATTACCACTCTTTAACCAAGTCTAAATAAAGATATAGAAATAGAAAAAAATAAAATAAATAAAATAAAGTTTACCACTTGCAATTCTAATATCTGAATTTATACAATTACAACTATATAATAAGTAGTAGTATAATATATAAGTTAAAGCTAAGATCATTCAAAGCTTATACTTTATATACTCATGAATAAATCTTCTTACTTAATCTACTTTTTCTTTTCTTTCTTAGCTCAAATCCTATTTTTAAATCCTATCTATAGTTTATCTTAAATGTCAAGAATGAAAAGTGTGGACTTAGTTTTTTTCATTTTCTTTCTTATTTTATTTTATTTTGATTTATTTTCATATTTTTCTATTTATAGAACTTAGGGTTAGGGTTAGTCATGTGACACAAGAAGAAAGATATAGAAAGTGCTAGAAGGATGATGTCATATAACATACATAGTGTATGTTGGCCTTGAGGTATACACATGGCTGTTTAGGGTAAGCTAGGAGTACATAGCACAGACCATGTGCCTTTAGTATAAA
>Ga0157368_1000803_pt1 | contig 14298 bp, 4 predicted proteins | sample AttbisABBM3_FD_113146 | JGI IMG/M metagenome (GOLD analysis project Ga0157368, IMG submission 113146) | Fungus gardens microbial communities from leaf cutter ant in Botucatu, State of São Paulo, Brazil - Atta bisphaerica ABBM3 | ecosystem: Host-associated > Fungi > Mycelium > Unclassified ...
AAGTAGAAGTATGAAAGAAGAGTGATAAGATAATGCTGAGTATAAGAGACTCAGTATTTAAGAAAAGGCTAGTTAAGAAGCTGATAGACTATTGAGGAGATTGTATTGGCTAATGTAGTTAAGCTAAAGCTGCTGGCTTTAATGAGATTGAATAGTAAGATATAGAGAATTAAAAAAATACAAGGAGAAAATACAAAGAAAGTAGTAGTAGAGTTTTAAGGAAGGATGAGTGCAAAAGTAAAGAGGTAGGAAAAGTTAGAAGTAGCAGAAAAAAGTACTTTAGAAGAAGAGTTACTAGTAAAGTATATAGCAAAGATATTATATGAATGGAATAATAGAAAGTTTAAGAAGAAATATTTAAGAAGGTTGGAAAAAATTGATAGAGGTGGAAGTTTGTTTCTTTGGAGGAGAAGCCTTGAAGAAGGGAGGATAATGTTAAATTTTCAAATATTAGATTTGGTTTATTTTATTTTATTTCACTTTTATTTTATTTTTCTTATTTAGTTACATGTTAGTCACATCTATCATAGTCATGATCACAATATCATGTGACTAGAAGAGAGTTGTAGAAGGTTCTAGAACAAATAATATTATATAATATGGCTACAGTATGTGAGTCTTATGGATAGCATATAGACTTTGGGTAAACTAGTTGTAATGTGTGCACAGACTACAGTCTGTAGTATATAAGATAGATAAGTTTGTACTGGGAACTTTATTGAGTTCTCTTATATTACTCAATATAAGAGTTAGTCTTATTCAAGCTCTAAGAACTTAAGACTATAATAACTATAGTACTGGCTTTTATGATAACGAGAATAAGATCTTGATCAAACTGGAGTTTCTTACTGTTTAAGTAATAAAGAATATGATAGTGGAAGACAAATAAAAACTTTCTTGATAGACATCAAATATAGAAATAAACTAGAAAAACAAGAGAAACTAGTAGCCAGAGTAATTTGCAAACTTTGATAGTTGTTCATAAGGTTTGTGCACTCTTTGAAGTGGTTTGAAAACAATGGTTTGCTCTTGTTCTGGGATGAAGTTTATATTCTGAATATACTGGACCTCTACTACTATATTGTTTTGTTCTACCATAGCTCAAAGATAACTAAGTATATAGAACACTGGAAGACTTTGTGATTAGTGTTATAGAACTATTAGTAGCTGTAGATATTGCAATATATTGGTCAGTACATTATTATATGCAACCTTTGTAACTAAGCCTATCTGGTATTTATCTCTTGGAGAACTGTATCTCTTATTCACTCTTATAATAGTAATATAGAAGTTACATGGTCTTTTCACTCATACTGTTTCAGACTGAGGACCATAGTTCATTTCACAAAAAAGTTCTACTGTTTGCTTAGTGTTGAAGTTGTACTGTTCACTATCTAGTATTTGTAGATAAATGGACAAACCAAATGGATAAACTAAGAGCTTGATCAGTATCTCTGGATATTTTTTGTAAGTGAATGACAAGATAATTGACATGATCTTCTCTCTCTTACCAAGTTCTAGCACATCAAACATATGCACTCATCCACTTAAAAACCTCTATTTCTTCTTGATATCAGATGTTTCTCATGAATAGGCTTTAAACTGCACCAAAGAGTGTTCAAACTAGAAAGAGTGTTGCAGTTTGTAGAGCAAATGAAATTCACACTAAAAGTCTGCTATTCAAAAATTCCAGGAAAACATAATCAGATACTATAACTGATGTTGTATGCTGTCACATACTTATCCAAACACATCTAATCTATCTGATTCCATCATGGATAATACTTACCTAGCATCTGATCTGCTCAGAACATTTGTGAAAAAGAATATTTTTTTCAGCCTATCCATACTCTTTTGGTATAGATCTATCTAGTTCTATTTCATATTAAATCACTCCATAACTGATCACATAGTTTTCTCATGATCTCCATGGAACTCTGGACTCCATTTCTAAGGACTTTAGTGTGTCCAGAGTAGTTATTTGTCTCTTCTGATTCTCAAACATAATATTAGTTACTGGATACTAGTGTTTAAGATACATAAGTACTCTGTAGTTTCTTACCTTAACTGGTGTAGTATACTATTTTGGGTGCCCATGCTCAGAACTCTGACTTCTCTCATGTTCCACTTCTCATAAATAATCTCCTTCTAAATATGACCATTATAATATGCAAAGGCATAGTATACCTAATAAAGTTAAGGTCATCTGGGATCTGTATCCACATACATTGGATAATGTTTCCGTGCTTCTTCTGATGTCTTCTATAAATTTCCTGCAGGTGGTTTTCTCTTCTAGATATGTTTCTTACCTGACATATGTCTAATTCTGTCTTTTATTCCAGTAATAAGGTGCTTCTAGATGCTTTGGACATTTATGCTATGTATCCCTCCACTAATTGCACACTGGTAACTTGGATTATATATAGTGGAAAAACAAGTAGGTCTCATGTTGTTGAGGCTGAAGTATTCTTTATCTATGAGAAGATTGTATCTGATATATAATGTAGTAAAGCTAATCACTGCTCTAGATGACCCAATACTAGGTCAATATATAGCTCCACTTCCAAATCCTGTTCTTGTAAATTGAGAATAGAAGGTAAAGCAAGTCTGAGACAGTCAATAGTACTACAAAGAATATCAGTACCTGATCAAATAGAAGGATTTTATGCTGGAAGCCAACTCTTAGGAGAATATCTCCAATATCTTTTTATTAGATAGGATAGTGGTGTTTCACTTTCATACTCTATGATTAATTTGAGTAGTAGACTTTGAGCAGATTAAGTTTTGGTCAGTGCTCTTTGCTTTGAGTTACAGCAATCTGAAAGAGAGGTAAATGTAAGAGAATCAGACTTTTTACAACTTTTGCTCAAGCAAAGGTCTTTATCATTGCCATACTTCAAGCTCAGAAGACTAGACTTTTTACAACTTAAGCCCTCCCTGCTTTTAACAAACTCTAAACTTCAAACTCTAAACTTCATTACAACACTTATAGGTTTGGTACAAACTCTACCAACATCTGTTCTCAAACTCTATTACTCTCTAGGACCCTTATAATCATTGATTGCTTGGTACTTCTATCACTATCAGATAGGCTTTTGTTCTGAATGGGTGGACTTGGTATATGACACCACTAAGGTTTCTAACTATTCAGATACTATCATTTCTGGGTTAGATATTAGATGTAGCTTATATCTTGGTAATTGAGGTCTACAGAGGACACTTAGAAGTGAGATAAAGTGTTAACTTATCTGTGATGCATAGAATGCAGATAACAAATAATATTTGGCTTTAGCTTATGTGTTGTACCTCCACTTATCATACTAATCGTATATTTTAGAGTGGATACTTGAAGAGATTTTAGAAGGTAATCCATTTAAAGATAGTGAGGTATGTTGCTACTAATATTGGAAGTAAGTGCTTGTTTTAGTTAATTTTCAGGATGAGGATTATAGTATAACTATCTGACTTATATACTAATATACTCTGTCTAAGATAGTATCTATAAAATGGAGACTGTAAGTAATTATCCTGGATCTGGATGGTTTTTGGATGTTGGAAAAGGAGGTCCATAGAGTTGCTGGAATGTCTGGCAAGGATGTTCAAGAAGTGATTAATATGGAATAGAGATAGTTAATCTACACTATATAAGGTTTGAGAATATAAAGAAAGGAAGAGGTGTTATCTATAGTGTTGACTAGATGTGGCTGGATCAGCATATAGTACTATATATTAAGATAGCTGCCATCTTTAAAAGATCTCATTTTATTCTCTTAGATTTCTTTTAAAGGTGAGTTTTGCTTCAGATAATAAAACTTGGGTTTTTCCTGAAGCTTGAAGTATAAACTCTGTGCCTCTATCTTAGTTACCCTAACAGTTGTTAGAATTTATCAGTATGAACTTGGATATTTTTTTTCTTTTTTTCTTTTTGGGACTTAGATAAGAGGAGGTGATATGATGTCACACCAACCACAGTCATGGTCACAGTCATGTAACCTGATAGAATATTATAGAATCTTCTAGAAGAACTTACTTTAGGATAGATTAGTATAAATGTATACAGACTAATACTTAGAGTATATAAAGTAGACTACCTTGTATTAGGAACTCTATCAAGTTCTCTTGTGTCATTCAATACCCAAGTATGCTTTTGCTTCTAGTATATTAGAGTTACAAACAGTAGACTTAATCTTATTTTATTTTCTATTTTGGGGAACTAGAGTTAGGGTTTAGTGTGATGCTACATGTCACAGTCACAAATCACATGTCACAATGGAAAATAGTAGAAGGTTCTAGAAGGAATGACATTATATAATATGTTTAAACATATGTTGACCTTAAAGTAGACATATGGTCATTTAGGGTAGGCTAAAGTAGTACAGTACAGACCAATAGTCTTAGGTATATAAGGTAGATGATCTTTTACAGAGTTCTCTATTGAGTTCTCTTGTGTTAACTCTAATACAAGGTCTTTTCTCTGGACTTACTTTAAAGTTTTAAGTTTGTAACATAGCACTTAAGACTTAAGTTATAACAGTAGTTGCCTTGAACAACAGAATGAGATAGCTATCATGTAGCTAGCAAAATGTTTGCTTAATCATAGAGTAGACAGAACAGATATTTCCAAATGTGAGACTGGATAAACTCTAGAGAGAGATGCAATTATGGCAAGAGAATGCCATTTGGTAGAAATGGGAGGAGTTTACAGATATTACATGAAAGTCAGATCAGATAGGATAATTATCTAAAGTAGACTAGATAATCCAAGGTGGAAAGTGCAATGTGGATAACAACCTTGGCTTCAACTTGTTGTTACATTCTATTCTGGCCATATCCATTCCAATCTATAAATAATATCTCTCTCACATCTGCACTTCCCAATCTCTTCTAGTATGGATCAATCATCTCTATTTTATCTTGAACATTTTTTCTAGACCCTTGCTAACTCCATGGATTTCTATCCATAACATCTGAGAATCACTAGTAATCAGAGTAACACTTAGTAGTCTCTATTCTAGATAACTAAAATCATCACCAACTTCCAGTGTTAGTGATGACATACCTCCCACCTTCTAGTGGACTTTGCCATCCTCAAGTTCCCAAGTATCTTATCTGAAATATGTGACCAGTGTGACCCATAGAAACATAGCATACAAGCTGCCAAAGGTTGTTCTGACTCCTGTTTTCTATATTTCTGGATAATGCTTAACTAGCTCATTTGGACTTCTGAGAGATTCTCATTATATCTTAGATAAGAGGTGTGAACTGTGTCTAACACTTGTATATTGCACCTAATTTATTGGGATAGATGAGGAGGAGAGATTTGAAGTGACAGAGTTCAAGGGAATAGTAGAGTGTGATATCTAATTCAAGTTAATTATCACAGTGTATCTGCTGGCCTTAAATATGAGTACTGAACTTCTAAGAATAACAAGGAGAAACTAGGTAGCTACTCTGAGCAGTCAGAATTGTTAGAAAGTCCATGGAGATTGTCTTGATTTCCTTATAAAATATTGATATCTCAAAATTTCCTGTTTTTAGCTCAATTAATTCTAATCTCTTTAGTTACTTCATATCCAGAGAATTTTTCTTTTCTGCCTTGTCCTCTGTTTTCTGGCTAACTCAGACACTGGAGTTCCAGAGTACTTCTCCTTGGCCTGAAAATCAATTTAGCTTTATACTTCTGGCTTTGTCTCTCCTACTCAGCTATAATCATCCCATTTCCACTCTAGAGAGGACTTTTGTAATATTCTAATGTATATCAAAATCACTGAGGATATGTAATAAAGAATGTCTCTTTGTTTAAGAGTTGAACCTCAAAACATATAAAGTCAATATTTTGACACTACACATGTAGTATCAAAATATTGACCTTGTACCAGGTGAGATGAGATGTCATTTTGGTGATAGCCAAGCAATGGCAAGCAATTTATTGAAAGCCAATCGCAATATTTTGACATATCAGAAAACAATTTGATCGACAAATGACAACAAAAGCGGATATACAACAGAAGATATGAGTGATTATGTCATACGGCGATGTATGGGTAATGCACAAGCGGGATATGGATATGACCAATGCAAAAGTGGGTAAACGCAACGTAACGCACGACCAAAAAATGTATACACGATAGAGTGAACATAACGAACCGAAGAAACCATAGGCACAAAAAGTAAAGACGAACAAACGTCAGGTTCACACAAACTGGTTCCAGATGAATGAGGAATGAGGAGATAATGCCGGTGTGAAATGACTGCGAGGGAGAAGAAAAGCAAGCTGTTGAATCGGATGATATACGGCCCTTGATAACGAACAAATAGGGTCAATTAGGGTCAATCCAGTCATCCGGATTCAATCCATGAGTATTACTTGAAGAGCAGTCGATGAAAATTTCCACATTCGAGAAACTGAGGCTGATATGCATCGTTCCAGGCTCACCACCCTGCACCATGATACTCGAATAACCAAGTTCTCGTCCTTGCCAAATATCTCCTCCTACTTTCTTTCAACCTCTCTTTCTCTTCGTCCACGGGCTCCTGCTTCAGCCACTTCGGCGTCAGCTTCACAACATTAGGTATTTCCCAGCCCTTTGCGACATCTCCACTACTTGCACTCCTCTTTAATCCCCTCCGATGCGCCTGACTAACCTGTCTCTCCCATAAGAGATTTCTTCTTAAACTCTCAGGGATCTCGACAGTCAACATCTTCCGCCTTGTTGTACGTGGTGAAGTAGGTGGGTTTGGTGGGGGTAGATTGTAAGGGTAATACATTCTTGGTGGAGGTATCGAAATCGGTTCGGCAGGTCGATGCTCAACCTCTTGTTGCCGATTTGCTTGTGACTGCTGCTGCTCGGCTCCCTGGGCCAACTTCTTCAATTTCTGCCCTTCCAGCAACGCCCTCAGCTTCTCCTGCGCGACGCTCTTGGGTAAATCTAACTGATTCTCATCATCATCACTCTCCTCGCCACTCGTATCTTCCATAACGGTTTCCGGAGGTGGTGCTTTCGATTTATACCTCCCTTTACCAATCCCGGTCGCGCCTCCACTCCCACTCCCACTCCCACTCGCATTCGGGTTCACATCTGCATTCACAAGAGCACCGTCACCTCCAATAACAACCTGTTTCTTCGTCCCCTGAATACTCCCAACACGTAATTCCGACATCACCGCAGTCGCTACAGATGTCTTGGTAGTTCCACCTCCAATCCCAGCACCCCCACCACCTGGGATCGTCAACACCTCCAAACGTTTAGGAAGTCGATATGTCCGACTAACCGTTCGACTATGTTGTGAGCGCTGATTGCCACCGCCACCAACGTCGTTAACAGGATGCTTGTCCACAAGAAGAGGTTGAGATAGGGTAGGAGGAGTAGCAACGGTTTCCTGGAGTTGGAGCTGAGGATGTGCTTCAGCCGTTATCGTACATTCATTAACAGGCGGTGCTTGCTGTGCCTCATGCTGATGCGGAGGCTGAACAGACACTTGTTTTATGACTTGCGGTTGCACCTGCTGACCCTGCACTTCCACTATCTTCTCCTCCACCTCTTGTTGTCCTTCATGTAAAGGCATAAGCAGCTTCAAAGGTTGAATTATGCCCGAACTAAACCCCCTCTTATCTACGCCCGCACCCACATTCCCATCCCCGCTATGATTCCTCAACGACGGATCCACTGGCAACATCTGCAGATCAGGCTTCAACAATCGACTCAACAATCCAGGTACACTGTTTGTCCTCGCTATCTTTACTGAATCTTGGAAAGACGATGTAGGTAGTTTAGTGAATAATTCTTCCTTCCATTTGCGATCTTCTGCTGCACGTTGTTGTTCGGATAATGCACGTTGAGTATGTGCGCGAGAGGGTGCGTGCTTGTGAGTGGTAGTAGTAGTTGCACGAGTGGGATTATGTGACTGAGTACGATTAAGCGGAGGTCGAGGTCGAGGTCGAGTCAGTTGCTGCTGCGCTTGCACCTGCAGTCGTTGTTGAACTCGCTGCTGTTCCAGCATCTGCTTCTTCTTCTGCTGCTGCAACTCAAATTGCACCTTCAGCTTCTGCTGTGACTCACTCAACACTCCCTCCCGTTCCTTCCCTTTTCCCTTCCCCTTAACATAACTTTTATCTGTGAAAGCACTCCCCGTCCCTGTTCTAGTGACAGTTCCAGTGCAATCCGTCTCAGCCTCAGTCTCAGTCTCAAAATCCTCGTCATCTTCATCCTCCGAACCACTTGTGACTACAATCTTCCGACTCGTGGTTCTAGGAAGTAATGGATCCGCGAGTGTCGCTTCAACACGAAGAGAAGGTACCACCGTTGATGATTTCTTGGTTGTAGTAGGATATTTCGGCTTACCATTGGCGGTAGCGGTGGAGTTGATAGCGTCAGTAGAGGGGACGAATTTTGCTTTCCCTTTGTCTTGAATGAATGTCTCTTCCTTCGACGACAACGTTCGCACTTGTGTATCATCCTCTGGACTCTTCACAATCGGCAATATCCATGACTTCTCTTTCTCCTCTTCCTCTCCTGGTTCTTTCTTATTCATTTTCTCCTGCTGTTGCTGTTGTTGTTGCCGTATAACTAGTTCCTCCCCAGTACCCCCCAGCCCACCACTGATACTAGCATTACCGCTCTCCATACCACTCTTTATATTCCTCATCTTCTTGGTACTCTTCGTCCCAGACCCGTCATCCAATTCAAATCCAAGGTTCAATTCCCCAGCACCATTCGTAGCATCATTGACTATCGCAGGTTTGGTTTCTTCCGCGCTTTCTTTGACTAGTTGGCGCTGAGGGTGACGACGTTGGTGAGTATGAGAGTGATGAGAGGATTGCTTTCTTGTAAACGATGTATGATGGTGCTTTCCGACCGCGAAAGTCGGGGTTCTAGTGGCAGCATGACCCGACAGAGTTCGTTTTCGAGTTACACCATTCTGTTGATCACGTCCACTACTACTACTGACACCATTGGCAGCAGCAGGAACCTTCCCACCAGACTTGGTATTAGCATCGATCTGGGTATCAGCATCCACATCGGTGCTCCGGGTATTTGTCTCAGTAACGGTAGATATTTCCGTTGTCGGCGTCGTCGGGAGATTTACCTTCGTCAATGGAACAGTAGAAGTAGACCCGTCAGATCCGACTCTCGTTATCCTCCCCACACCCATCTTACTCCTACTCGTATTCTTAGACCTCACACCCTTCCTCCCACTCATTAACACTCTAATCGCAGAAGACGATCCTGATCCGATCCTATTCCGATGTCCACTACTGCCAGTACCGTTGCTCGTTGATGCACTTACACTACGCGTCTTCCTAAGTGGTGCTACTGGATGTCGATTAGAAGAGGGCGAAGCAGACGAGGCCGTTGAAGATAACGTAAGAGTTGTATCAGGATTGATGGCCACTGTGGTATTAGTACTAGCAGTTGTGCTAGTGGTAGAATCGGTGTTCGCTGATGAATTGACAGCGGGGGTAGTCCCAGCATTTGCACCGGTAATAATTGTAGCCGTGATAGCAGCAGCATCGTCACCGGGAGTAGTGGTAGCGGTGAGATCAACGATAGTGGAGTTGGAGTTAGTGGTGGTGATGGGATTTACTCCTTGAATTTGATTTCTCGTCGACGTCACAGGAGATAGAGACAGATCTTCAAATGTCGGAACAGTTGCAACTGCTACATCACAGAGGGCAGGGAGAGGAGAAAGAGAACGTGTTTCGAGCGATTTCGTCATTGTTTCAGTCCCCACCATTGTTGTTGTTATCATTGAATTATTACTCATAGCAGTAGTCGCGGTAGTCGTAACATCCGGAGAAGAAAACAAAGAATCAGTCTTGGTATCCAAAACAGAAGATGCCAAATGCCTGTCTCGGATCATTGGGTCAACGGAATCACCCATTGCAACAACTCCAGTAGCAGCAACAATTGGTTGTGAAAGTGGAGGTGAATTTGACGGTGGAGATGGGAGCGGAGAAGAAGAAACTCGTTCCATGGTCACTTGGTCGCTGTGTTTGTAACTGTGATCGGAATACGGAGCCAGTGCGGAGTAACGAGGCGCTAAATAACAAAAATCATTAACAAAGCTATTCACTATTGCACGACGGTATGTATATAGACGAGGGTAGCGCCTACCTCCAAATAAACGTGTACCACTATTGGACAGGATATCACGATGCTCGTCCCCATATTCAGGTACTGGAGACCTCAGATGAATCTGTCTACTGCTGGCTTTCATCTGCGCCTGCTGAAAGGCATCATGCCCAGGGACGCATAACAGCGGCACTGTCAGACTATCAGAGTAAGCCGCAGTCACGGTGGCAGTCAATGCCAAGGAGGCATCATGCTTCATAGCATGTAAATACGAAGGGACAACAGGTGTAGTGGGAGGTGTAGGATGGGGAGTAGGGTTAGGTGTTGGATCCACAATGACTAATTTCGGGGGAAGAAGTAAGATGTTTTGGGGTACAACGGGAGAACACGAATAGTGTCGATGACGATTTGCAATAATCACTGGCATCGCGTCCGGCGGAACAGGGGGGCAACAAGATTCCTCGACGATCTCAGACTCTGGTGTAGGCGGTGATGCCGTAGGAGGTGCAGAGATATCTGAAAGATTTAGAGGCGATTGGGATATAGTGAGAGTAGAAGTTGGAACAGATAGAGTCGCCTTAGGCAGCAATTCACAGAGAACCTTGGCCACCCTAGATAATCTCCGACAAGTTTCTACTTTGGACTGAGCAAATGTACCACAATATAACAGCCAAGGCTTACCGAGCGGTCGAGATGTTTCCTTGGGTGTGGGCGGTCGATATACATTTTCATCCCTCTCTTCGCTAGAATTCAAAGCCTTGTGCCACAATCGCCACGAGATATTTTCAAGTCTTCGTCCGTCCTTGACTGTCTCACCATATCTCGAAAACGCTACCGAGACGCTCAAGAGTATATACTGAGCAACAGTAGCACACCCACCATTCCACAGTCGAGGCAAAGCTTCGTCATCTTTAAGCTGCCTTAGAGCGTCTTCCTCCACCGCAAACAATGATAAATGTGCGCTTGACATTATAGGAAGCCCTGGAAGGACAGTAAGCAGCAAGGTCATGGATGCAACCAATAGAGTTATGAAAACATGCCGACAACGGGATTTCTCCGGGGGTCTAAAAAGCACAGGAGGGCTTTGTACAGAGTGAAATTACTCTGACCACAAGCCACTCCAGCAACAAGATGCAGAGGAAACGGGGGCGAAGAACAGACAACAAAATAAAATCTAAAATCCCTGCCATCTCTCCGCGTGACTGCAGCCTGATTTGGTCCAAATCCACCCCGCGTTGTCCATTAGGTAATTGCTCGACCCTTGGTCACTTGACCCGTCACCATCACCACCTTGAACGTTTTCGACTTAACTCACTGTGCTTTCGGAAATTATTTGCCTAGCTAATGCGGCACCAATTTACGGTAATGTCAAAAAGGTGTCAGAGGACTGGTCTGGTTCCACAACAGACGAGTTCACGAGACCAACCAGCTGATCGCTGTTAATTGATTTTATTACAACACATGTAGTAACACTGTCACGCAGCCCCTGAATATAACTACTCCTGACAAGCTGTATACGACGCCAAGTTCCATCCTAGACACGAGGCTTTCACAAGGCACACTTTGAGTGCTCCCGAATAACTGAACAGGCTTCAGCACGCAAAACACATCGGCATCGGACCAGCAAAGGCTAACCAACGTCCCGAAACCTTCTGACCGCGGTGCTATGCGCTCTCGAAGAGTCAAAATCTCACTGTGGTGGTTTCAGACCATTGACTACACTCATTTATGAAAACATATCCCTATGGCACACATCATTCATTGTGGTAGGCATGCATGTTACACACTGGCGAACGTGTATTGTCTTTTCTAGCCTTTGCTGCGTGATAATCACATCATCTAGCGGCCATCACTAACCCATAGACTCTCGGCGTCTACTTGTCATTCTGGATGGCGAGTGACATCTGATCACCGCCTCGAGCGGGCCCTTTTTTTTAAGATCAACGATTTATTACACAGGACGCGGTGGTAGACTGTGGTATCTACAACGTAGCTACTTAAATAACAAAAGAAAGAAAGAAAAGGAAAGAAAAGTAAAGGGAAAAGGTAGGCGACGATATTACTAACACAAGAGGATATCAGTGAAACTGCTGTTAAATGCCTTCATGGAAGGAAAAGAAGGAAAACACTCCTGGATTGAACTCGAGAAATGCAATGATGTCTTTCAATGAATCTCTTTTAGGATTCCAATACTTCCTATAATGCCTACAGCTGTACAGGATGTGATTTCTAGTTTTGATTGGATATTCTCCCCATAGACAAGTAAAGCTTGAGATGATATTCGCCAATTGGGGCATAATTTGTGATGGCTCTGACAGTGCATGCACACAACATATTAGAGTGTCCAAAGTATTTAAGCCAAGCACCCCCCCTTAGAGTAGTAGGCCTGGTGGGTAAGTTGTCATCATCATTTAAGTCTAGGAAGTTCTTTCCCTTGTAATCCAATGCTTGGAAAGTCATTTGCCAGTTTTTTAGAAGTGAATTGCATTCTTCTTTTTTGCTAAATTCCCAGGAAGATTTGTATGGGAAAATGAGGGGGCTATTTATCACTACTAGGGCAATCTCAAGACAAAATAGAATTATTAGAGTTTTTGTTAAAGAAGGCTCTTAGGTCTTGAGATACAGTGATGGAGTGCAGTTGATAAGGATGAGTAGATGAATTGAAGATATGTCTTGCAGCTAGAATGGCATCTGTGATGATGATTATTGTTATGATTGCCTCCTCATGTCTACAGTATGATCTCAGCATGTTTCATAGAGTTGAGGGTTTGTTCTTTATGATACAACAATCAGTTGTGCCATAGCTAGTATCAGTCAGTGTCTTATGTAGTAGGTGTTGTTTTCTCATTGTTTCTTTTATGTTTCCTCATGTTCTCTGACATCATTAACATATGTTCATTATACTTTCACCTCATTATCAATAGGTATATATAGTAGTAGATACTGTCTTGTATCTTGATGCTTTACCAATTGACTCATTCCTACCCTCTTACTCAAGTCTTTGCCTAAGTTGCAACCTGAGCCAAGTCTAAGGTTGTAACAATTATTTGTTCAACCTTTGGGACTTGAATGGCTTGATTAATTCCACATCTAATAGCAAAAAGTTCTGCTTCAGTAGATGTAATGTTCATAGCATAATGAATTGTTTTTGCAATAATGTTCTGATCATTGCATATGTGTAAAATTGAAGTAGTAATATTATTCTTAATACTGATATTAAATATAACTATGACAGTGTTTGAGTTTGAAATGGAATTATTAAATATTTTATTGAGTTTCTTTTGGCAAGTGGTCATGGCTTTTGTATCCTTACAATTCACTATTGTTATGGCAGCCACTAGTCAAGATGATTAATAGATTACTTAAGCAAATTCAAGAATGAAGTATCTCATAGAAATTACAAAAAAACTTGACAATAAGTTCCCAGTATATTCCTACACTATATATACTAGTACTTATGGCCCACGCTAACAATAAATAACTCTACCCTAATGTCCATATATCTGCTATAAGATGAACATGCTGTTGATATACACCTTGATGTTATTCTTCCAGCCCTTTCTTCCAGATTCTAGGCTTATGACATTATGTCATGTGATGCATCATGTGACCACAGTCACATGCCTCTTCATTGTCCCAAAAATAAAATAAAAATAAAAATAAAATCAAAGAAAATAGATAAAAAGAAAAGAAAATCAAAATAAAATATAAAAGTTGAAGCATACTATAACAACTATATGGAAAAGAAAACAATCAGGAAATGTATCTACTAAGTAAAAACCTAGAGAGAGAAATCTTTGTAAAGTGTTATATATAAGTTCACCCATCTGGAAATTACATCACTGTGGTGATATTATCTCCCAATTATATAAGCCCACCTTTCTCACAACATACCTTATGGCAGTACTGCAACTATTTGGGTATTCTGTCTTTTATGGCAGAGATACTTCTATTCAACTCAGTCTTCTATTATGGAGTTACTTCTGTTAGTGTCTCAATACTAAAACCTCCACTTGGGGTAATAGAGGCTATTTCACTGAAATCCTGAGCATCTCCTATAGTAGGAGCTCATATATAAGACTAGTAGTTACACTGTAATTCACTAGTCTGATAATCAATGAAGATAACTTCTTATTGAACTCAATCTCTGGTGTTCAATAGCAATACACCAAATCAGTACTTACCCCCCTTTTGGACTTCTTCCGATCATCTGAAGTTGCAACTA
>Ga0157368_1000804_pt1 | contig 14288 bp, 5 predicted proteins | sample AttbisABBM3_FD_113146 | JGI IMG/M metagenome (GOLD analysis project Ga0157368, IMG submission 113146) | Fungus gardens microbial communities from leaf cutter ant in Botucatu, State of São Paulo, Brazil - Atta bisphaerica ABBM3 | ecosystem: Host-associated > Fungi > Mycelium > Unclassified ...
ATAAGTTTTGATCATGTGATGGCAACAGCTTGCACACGGACCATCACTCTTTTGTATATATACCTCTGTGTCTGAGGGCTAGACCTCAGACTTAACAACATCAATTATTGTTGATACTACTCATCATTATCTCCTTATACTGAATCTCTAAAACACCACTAAGTTCAAGTATCACAACCAGTGAGTAGCTTATTTGTGATACTTATATAATCTCTAATAAAAGCTTGTCTTCCATAGTTTCCTATAATATATTCCTGTGGTAGTGATGCAATCAATTCTGAACCCCTTAAGTACTCAGTCTTCTATAGCAGAAATACTTCTATTAAACTCAGTCTTGTATGGTGGAGTTTTTCTATTAACTCCTTTTAATATCTTATTACTAAAACCTTCACTTAGGACTATACTCTAAAACCTCCAAGCATCTCCTATTATTCATCCTTGTATATAAGACTAATAGTTATACTGTAATTTGTTAGCCTGATAATTAATAATTCAAGTGAACTTGATTTCTGATATTCTATAGTGACATCATATTAGTACTTATCTTCTTTAGACTTCAATCCATCTTTTAAAGTTCCAATCATACAGCAAATAGACAGTACAGTATATAAGCTGAAGCTAAGGTTATTTTAAGAAGTTTGTAATATCATACTCAGCATATTTCTGAGCCAATCCTATAGGCTTTTGCCTCCTAGTGTGAACCATATCTGACATCAGGCAAGATACCAGATGAAACATATTTTATTTGTTAATATAATTACAGAATGACAGAGCCAAGTAGTTAAAAACTTTAATGGAGAGATCTCAAATGTTATAGAATGGTAGAAGCTCATGAGATAATGTCAAGAAAAAGTAGGTTATAAGAATAGTGCTGAGTGGAGGTCCATTAGAATTTGTGAGAGTTGATGATAAATATTAACAGTGTTTTTGTAACTTGGATTTTGATAAAGTAGCAGGTCTCTTTATATCTACTCTTCTGTCTTCCATATTACTACAATCTAAAGCAAGAAATACTGGTTGAAAAATTAATGTTCTAAAAGTCTGCCAAGTAAATAAACTGTAAGGCTATGGGATTGAGCCAGTGAAATTCAGCTACTCAGTTAGATGTGAAAATGTCTATAGTATTTTCTCACAAGTTTGCTTCTATCTTCTACTCTTCTTCTTTATTAATAATAACTAGATTTGGAGAAAAACTAGAGCATCTTCCAGGGAGTAGGTTATTGGGAGTGGGAGTTGGCTTTGATCCATGTTTATACATTCTTGATTTAAGCTAAATATCTTTGCCATCAAGAATCTTTTGTCTACTAAATTAAAATTACTAACCTAAGTGACTTTTTATGTTACTTTTAATAGCTGTTTCTTCTTGGTGATCCATACTTATTTTTTCTCTCTAATTAAGTTCTTTCTAACTTCTGGCATATATTTTTTTTTTAAAAAAATGCTTTCTATCTGTCTCTTTCTCAAGCCTTTTTTCTCTTTCTACTATGCAACTAGCTAAACATACTTACCTCTCTCAGTACTTAGCTGTCTTGCAGCATCATATGAGAGACCTGTTGCAGTGTTTCCTTTCTGAAAATACTAATATGCTGATAAGCACCTTTTTAGCTGAGATTTGTTAAGGAGAGTTAGCTTGACCACTGGGAACACTAAATGTAATATTTGCAATATAGGGGGAAGCTTAAGATGATATGATATAAGTTCTACTTGTTTCTCCACTATACAAGGTCTAAGGCAGTGATGAGACAACTTGACAGAAGAACATGTTATATGGATGTCCAAGAAGTCTAGAAATATCTTATTATCAAGATTGAATACTGGAGCAAGAGTGCATTTCTAATTATAGTATTTGGTTATATTCTTTTGAAACTTATGAATAATAGACCTTGTCTCTTCCAATGTGAACTTTATATAATTAGTGAACTTCAAGATATTTTCTAATTTTGATCTTCTTTGGTAAGGTTTGAATCTTATCTATGGCAGTTGTTCCATATCAAGAAAAAATGGTAGTTGTTGTATGGAGAAGTACATATAGTTGTTGTACTTAAACTTCACCAATAAGAGAAAATCTTCCCAGTTACTCTATTGTTTATTGATAAATATTTAGAGGTATTGCTTAAGCTCTTAATTAACTTACTCTTTTTGTCTATCTATCTGGGGGTATTAGAATGTAGATGAAGCAATTTCAACTGCAAGAGTCCAGTAAATTTTCTTAATAAAGAGTACTATAAACTAAAGTCCTCTATTTAAAATAACATAAGTAGAATAGTCATAAAGTTTCCAAATGTGGGGGAGAAAGAACATCATGGTGCTCTCCACAGTGACTATAGTGTAAGTTGGGATAAAGTAAGCTCTTTGAAATAGAATCCACCTCTGTTATTATCATGTCAAACCTTACAGACTCTGAGAGTTTAACAATGAAGTTAACATTAATAGTTTTCTATCTTGCATTTTGTATAGGCAGTGAGTATAGTTCTCCCAGAGACAAGTGACAAATAGGCTTGGTTTACAGATATGTATCACAATTACTGAAATATTAGTGAATATATCTGAACATTTGAGACTACTAATAGCTCTATAATTATTACAATTAAATGCCTCATGTATTCAGCATGGACTAGGGTACAGAGTGATGATGATATGATTGGCTGTGCCGAAGTAATCTCAGTTAGCATCTTATGTAGTAGGTATTGTGTACTTGCTCTGTTCTTATGTTTTATGACTTGATTGCCTTATATATAACAGATTTTTTCCTTATTGTTACTTTGTATATATAGCATAGGTGTACTCCTGTATCCTTATGCTTTACCAATTGTGCAATCCCCTTTCTTATTCTCAAGTCTTTGTCTAAAGTGCAACCTGAGCTCTGAGCTAAGGTTATAACAATAATACTAGTTCTAGAGTCTTCTAATATCTAGTAATCTTTATATCATAATGAAGTAAGACAATTTATTATTGTAAGTCTGAGATATCAAAAATATAGACCTTTTCCTAAAAAAGAAACAATCTATCTTTCTTCAATTATTTGAAAGATTATATCAACTTTAAAGATAATTGATGAAGTTCTTTGGCTATATATACTACTTGTTTCTCTTGCTAATTAGCTTTGTTATTCCAGTAGATATTTATTAGAAGACTATGTTTCTCTTCTTTAAATGCTAGCTCTTTCATTGCACATACTGTTATAACTTAGACTTAAATATAAGAGTAAAAGATAAACTTTGTATTAGATTAATATAAAAGAACTCAATAGAGTTTCTAGTACAATATATCTACCTTATATATATACATTAGGTTAATAGTCTGTAATAAGCTATATTTAACCTACCCTAAAAACTATATATTATACATAAAATCAATATTATTATAATTTAGGTCTAAGAGTTAAGACAAAAGCACATTCTTGTATTGAGTAATACAAGAAAACTTAATAAAATTCCAAATACAAACTAATCTGCCTTATATACTACAGACCATGGTTTGTGTATGCACTATAACCTATCCTAAGGTCCATATATACTCTATAAGACTAACATACTATTATCATGCTATATAATATTATTTGTTCCAGAACTTTCTATATTCTTCTTTGTGTCACATAATTGTGTGACATGTGACTGTAACATATGTAACCACACTATGACATGTGTCACACTTCTATCATATCTGTATAACTGTTATATATTATATTACATTATACTTTTTGCCTAAGTTCAAAATAAAATAAAAAGAAAAGGAAAATAAAATAAAATCAAGCTCATTGTTCACAACTCTGACAAATATATAGCAAATATATTATATAATGTTATTATTTTAGAACCTTTTATATCTTTCTTCTATATTATGTGATTATAACATATGTGACAAACTTGTGACAGTTACATGTAATATCATATCATAATCCTAACTCAAAGTTTCAATAGAGAAAATAAAAAGAAAAAGAAAAAATAAAAGAGAAATAAAATATTATCACATAAGCTATTAATATAGTCTGGTCTCTGAGACACTATATCTAGCTTTTCTATAGACTTATCTAAATAACAATATAGAACAAAATCAAATCTTACCAAATATAACAACTACTATACTTATCTGTAGTTAAGTTTCTTGACTATTATGAAGTGTTTTAGATTTTTATAGTCTGTTAAAATCTCTATAAGATTCAGTACATTTTCTAGAATCTGAATTACTAGCATTTCTTTATTATAGATTTTATAATTACAATCAATAGGGAAAAAAGACTTGCTGAAAAATGCTATTAGATACCACTTACCATTTTTCTTTGATTTTTGGAAGAGAACTACTTCTGTTGTGTAGTCTAAGCTATATGCCTCAATATAGAAAAAAACAGTAGTATCTGGAGAGGCCAGAATGGGTACAAAAGAAATAGTAGTCTTTAAAGCATCAAATACTGTTTGTTAGTCCATAACTACCAGTAAGGTCAAAAAAGAATGTGCAATGGTCAAAAAATTATTGATAAATCACTGATAAAAGTTAGTAAAACCAAAGAAGGTTTATAACTTATATAACTTTATAGAGTAAGCTATTCTTGAATTCTGGCTATTTTTATAGGGCCTATCTCAACTTAATCTTTTAAAATGACTAAACTTAAGTACTCAATTTACTATTTGTTAAATTCACATTTCTTAGAATATAAATACAATTTATGCTTGGCTAAGACTTCCATTATCTTACAGATAGTTTTATAATGTTCTTCCAATGTCTGGATAAAGATCAGAATATCATCCAGATATACTATAATAATACCTTCTATTATAAGGCCCTAAAATATATTGTTCATCATGGTCTAGAACATAGGGAAGCTGTTGGTTATACTAAAGAATATCACCAGAAATTCAAAAAATCTATATTTTATATAAAACACTGTTTTTTACTTATTACCAGACTTAATACAAACATTATTGAATTTCCAGTAGACATCTAGCTTTGTTAGAGTTGTGAATGATAGACTTGATTTTATTTATTTTCTTTCTCTTTCATTTTTCTTTTTAATTTTTCCATTTTATTTTATTTTTGGTTTTTATTTTACTTTTTTTGATTTTAGACTTAGGCAAAGAGTATGATGTGACATCACATAATTCATGTAATACAAAAAAAGACATAAAAGATTCTGAAACAGATAATATCATATAGCATGGTAACAATATGTTAGCCTTATAGAATGTACATGAACTTTAGGGTAGGTTAGTTATAGTATACACACAGTCCACAGTTTGTAGTATATAAGGTAAATTAGTTTGTATTTAGAACTCTATCAACTTCTCTTATATTACTCAATACAAGAGTGTGCTTTTATCTTAACTTTTAGATCTAAGTTATAACAAGCTTAGTGAAGTAATGGGTATCTTGGAGCTTAGTGACCAAGTCAGATATCAGAGAGAGTAGGTACTTATTCTTGATAGTTATCACATTGAAAGTTCTATAGTTCTGTACTAATCAAAGAAAGCTATCTTTTTTTGTGATAAGGAAGACTAGTATTACTATAGAAAACTTGGAAGGTTAAATTTATTCTACATAGAAATTCTCAGCAATAAATGTATTTAGCTTTAATTACTTCATAGGGAATAAAAAGTATATCCTAGACTTTTTAGGCTCAGTTCTAGAAACCAATTTAATAGTATGATTCTACTAGTAATGGTTCAGAAGAGTATTGAAATATTTCTTGGTAAAGATAGACTTGAATAGTTATATATACAAAAGAATAACAAAAACCTTGTCTTTAACCTAGTTCTAATAGAAGGTCTCTGAGAAATATTGAAAGAGAGTAACTATAAGAAAACCTTTTATTTTGCCTAAACTCCAGTCTATGTTAGAGTTCAAGATAGTGGACTCTAACTATTTTATTTTTCTTTTATTTTTATTTTTGGAGACTTAGGGTTAGGATTAATGTGATATCACTGTCATACTGTCACATGATGTGACTAGGTGTCACACAATCACATGTTATATGGAAGAGTGTAGAAGTTTCTGGAAGGATAATATTATATAGCTGTTATGATCTTAGATCCTTAGGGTTGGATAAAAGAACAACTCTTATATTAGAGTGAATACAAGAGAACTCAATAGAGAATTCATTACAAAATAATCTATCTTATATACTTGTACAGATAGTCCGTGCTAGCTACTGTGCACCCTATCCTAAATGACTATGTGTAAAGCATGAGGCCAACATGTAGTGTCCATGTTATATGATATCATTTAAAATAATCTATCTTATATACTTGTACAGATAGTCCATGCTAGCTACTGTGCACCCTATCCTAAATGACTATGTGTAAAGCATGAGGCCAACATGTAGTGTCCATGTTGTATGATATCATTTTGTTTTAGAATCTTCTACTCCCTTCTTTTAAGTCCTGTGATCAATGTTGTGACTACACCATCAGATGTGACAAATGTGACAGTGTGACAGATCATTACTATCCCTAACCCCAGAGTTCTAAAAATAGAAAAATAAAAAATAATTTGAAAGAAAAATAAAATGAGAAAGAAAATAAAGAAAAAACTAAGTCTATATTCTTTGATCTTGACAACAGCATGTTGAATACATATTGACCTTAAGGCAAACACATAGCTATTTAGGGTAGACTAAAAGTAGTTAACACAGACCATGAAATTTTAGTATATAAGGTAGACAACTCTATATAGAGTTCTCTATTGAGTTCTCTTGTGTTAACCTAATATAAGGTTCTATTCATTGATCCACTCTAAAATCTTTGAGTTGTAACAGTCTACAACATCTGCCCAAGTCTAAGTCAAACCTATAGCCCTCTCATTTCCAGAGTCTTATACTGATGTCCTGCTACAATACTGTTAAACCTTCTTAATCTCTGTAACACTTTTATAAATGCTTACTTGCTCTTTTATAACTATTGATTCACCTTCTCCAGCTACCAACTAATGAGCTTCTACCATCTAGAAATATTTTACTGAGGTTCATGACCATACAACATTATCATTCTGTAGTTATGTTACTAATTGTTCTATCTGACATTCCACTTGACTGGTATAAACTTCTAAGTACTTAGAGTATCTATTACTTCTAAGAAACTCTGATCTGTTTTCTTAAGATTTCTCTGGAGATAAGTTGTGTATGTAGCACTATTGGACAATAGCACTTAGGATTTCTCTGGAAGTGAGTTATATATGTAGTGCTTAGAACTTCCCTGAAGCTGTAATCTCCACTGAATCACTATAGTCTCCATCTAGTTGCTCTAATAGTAACTGTTATATGAAGGTTAAGAGTTAAAGGCTCTAGATACTATCAGGTCATATAGAAGTGGTCACCTAACTCTTCTTAGTACTTAGTAGGAATTTGCAGAGTTTGAGATGTACTCTTATAGTTCTCTTTTTCTGTCTTAATTACTTCTGCTATAAAGTTTAAACTCTAGCCTTCATGTATTTCCAACAGATTTTTCTTCTTTACATTTAATCTCTTATTTTGACTTATCTGATTTTGTTCTTTTTTTATATTCACTCTCAAGTTAAACAAAAATAAAAACCAATTAATAAAATAACAAAAAAACAAAATCTTAGCAATATTAATAACTACAAGAAGAAAGTCTATACTATTACTTTCTTCTCTTTCACAACTCTGGTCTCTATGGAGTTTTCCTATGCACACTATCTGGCCACTCTCTCTATCTTATTCTCATTATTGATCTCATTGTTTTCATCACTCTTAATCCTTTATTTATTTAGGAAGTTGCTTTGAAAACTTTACATTTGTCAAAGTTTTTGACTAAGTCTCTAATAATACTCAGAACTCCAATAATTAAAATACCCATCCTCTATAGTCTCATAGCATTAGCTTGAAGAAAAATACACTACTATATAATAGTGATAATATTCATACAAGCCAAGAATTTATTGTATTAGAGAAAATAATTAATAATCTTTCTTCATTTTTACCAATCTCTTATCTACTCTATGAACCTTCTTTACTTGAGCTTTCTTTGATAGTTTTATTCAAACCTTATCTTCTAAGGAGATCTCAATGATCTCTTTACTTTTTTTATAATTTCTCATATTAATATCTCTGCTGTCTTTCTCTTCTGCCCCACTACAGGAGAGACTTATAAATTTTCCCTCAACACCTTCTCATACCATAGTTATATCTCTTTCTTAATATATTGGTGAATATCTTTCCCTTTCTTTCTCAGCTCTATATTCTTTTCCACTTTGATCTTTGTCTTTCAGACACAGTTTATACTTAAGGGCAAAAGTCTGTAGAGTTATATCAGAGTTGTATCAAGTATGGGAACTTGTACAAAGAGTACAGAGTTATAGACTTTGCAAATGACCTTTGCTTCAGCTTATATACTATACTATCTATCTGCTGTGGGATTGCAACTTCAGAGGGATAAATAAAGCTCAAGAGAGTGAGTTTTAACAGTTATCATAAGCACTGGAGTTTAGTATTTAATGTTGTTATCAATCATCAGACTGAAAATTACAATGTATCTACCAGTCTTTAAATATAAGTATTATAAAAGAAAAACTCAGGTATCTGATAGTATAGCCCCAAGCAGATATTTCAGTGGTAAAACAATGAAAGAGGTTTGGAAAGGAGAACTCCACCATAGAAGGATAAGTACTCATGAAGTTTGAATAGAGAATAACACTGCTACAGAAGATATGTTGTGAATAGAACCTTGCAGACTAATAACACTACTGCAAATGACAGGTTATTTTTGGGGTTAGACTTAATATATAATACTACCACAAAGTAAGTCTTCTCTGCCATATTTACTGTATATTGTATCTTTGCTACCTCTTCTAGGCAAAATATTAGTATTTGTTCTTTTATAGCATGCTATACACTTTCTTCTTTTTGTCTGGTTAGAATCTCTTATTTTAGATTTAAAGAGAATTATCAGAGTTGAAGAAAGTGGACTTATCTTTTTTATTTTTTATTTTCTATATTATTTTCTTCTCTATTTCTTTATTTTTGAACTTAAGGTTAGAGTTTAGTATAATATGATTATTACAAACTGTCATAAGAATATGATACAGTATTACACTATCAATTACAAGTTATAGTCATAACCACATATCTCAAAGAACATTGTAGAAGGTTTGAAAACAATGATGTCATATAGCATGTATTATACATATTAACTTTAAGGCAAATACATGCTTTTTAAGATAGGCTAGGTTTAGTGTAGTATAGATTATTAGCCCAGTATGTATAAGGTAGACAGATTGTACTTAGGAACTCTATTAAGTTCTCTTATATTAACCTTAATACAAAGTTTTTTATTGACTTAAACACTTCAATTTTTTAATCATAACAAGAATAGTAACATAGTAATAAGAGAAAGAGAAACAAAATTCTTTTTCTTTTTTTCTTTTTTTAAATTGACTTATAAGATGGTCATATGAATCTTGGGTAATTTAATAGGGCTCTAAAGACTTAGGAAATACTTGTTATAACTTAGATTTTTAAGTAAAAACCAAAGACTACTTTTATATTATATAATATAAAAGAACTTGATAGAGTCCTAAGTATAAACTAGTCTATCTCATATACCATAGACTATAGTCTGTGTGCACACTACAACTAATCTACTCTAAAGTATATGTGCTTTTCATAAGGCTAACATGTTGTTATTATACTATATAATATTATTTATTCTAGAACCTTTTATAATCTTCTTTGTATCACATGATGTTGTGACTATGACTGTGATATATATGACCATCCTGTGATGAGTGTCACATCTATGTCACACTTTGTGACTTGTGTAACATTATATTAGTTCTTCTATCTAAGTTCAAAATAAAGAAAGAGAAAATAAAATAAAGGAAAATAAGAGAAAGAAAATAAAACCAAAAGGAAAATATAATAAAGTCCAGTCCATCATTCACAACTCTGACAATACTATTATATGTCAAAGTCCAAATATATTCTAGGATTATGATATAATATCATGTGATGCATTATGTAACTGTAGTTACATGACTCTTTATCATCCAATAAATCAAAGAAACAGAAAAGAAAAGAAAAAGAGAAATCAAAATAAAATATCAAAGTTCAAGCATGCTATGACAAATCACATTACTTTCTAAGCATGTCTCTAAACTTGATATATCCATAAATAAGTCCTTTTATACTTTATCTATTCTCTTTCATGCAAATTCCACAAACTTCTACTCCAAGTGTGAATTATATCTAATAGTTGCTTAGAGTAATATAAAACAAGGGTACAATTTGAACTGATTTAAATAATAGTATTTATAAATAATTAATATAAAAGCCTTTCTTTATTACTATTATTATTCCTTAGCTAATAATTATATAGTTTACTTTAGTCAAATCTGTAATAATGACAAGGTAATCCAATTAGAGTGAATAATATTAGAAAAAAAGTATAACAGCATAGTACAGTGTGAATAACTAACAACTACTTACCAATATCAATAAAGCTATTAGTGTAGAGCTAGATATAAGCAATTTAAGACAAGTAGATATAAATTCAACTAGTTAACAATAGTATAAGCAGTATATAAGCTACATTAATAAATAAATGACACTTGAGCAACTTATTGTGAGTATTATGTATTATCACTTAGTCTTGCTATAATAATCATAGTTATAAGTATAAATAAGCAGAATGGTTATTTAACAAAATCCTAACACTCTAACACTGCTGCTAAAGTCTGTGTAGTTTACTTCTTTTCTAGAATATCCAACACTGCCACTAATCCCACTGTACTCTGTTACTAACCTCTATTATTACAACTTAAGTCCAAGAGTTAGGACAAAAGATGAACCTTGTATTAGGTTAACACAAGAGAACTTGGTAGAGTTCCTAGTATAGGTGAGTCTACTTTATAAACCTCTAGTATATGGTCTGTACATACTTTACATCTAGTCTACCCTAAATGTTATAAGTTATGTATATAAGAATAATTATATCATATGATGTATGACATTATCCTTCTAGATCCTTCTATGGATCACATGATGTTGTGACTGTGACTGTCATGTGTGATGTCACATCATTCCTCTTAACTAAGTTCAGAATAAGGAAAAATAAAAGAAAATAGAAATAGAAAAATAAGAGAAACCAAATAATAGGAGAGAAAAATAGAAAAAGAATAAGTCCACCATCCACCATCTTCAAGTCTGACATCTGCCAGGTCCTGTCCTGTCTATCATTACTGCTCTTCTCCATCTATTGCTAATGGTAATCTCCCTTCCTTTCTAGGCCAACATTTTAGATGCTTCTGTTAGGAACACCACTGGCCATGCTGTCCTTGCTGTCCTCAGTATTCCTCATGAAGTAAGTTGATTTAGGAGATTGAAATGTATAGCATAAGTATATAGGATGTCTGTCATCTCCAGGAACCTTACTCTGTTCTCTTAGGTTTTCCTGGAGATTGTAAACTCTGCATACCTCACAGACTTCATCCAGTTGCCCTAACATGTATCTACATTTTACTCACAATGTTCTGGTCACATAAACTCAGTATTGTGTAGTAACCTATAGCATACTCCCCTTGTATGGTGCTCCAACAGTTTCTCCCCTATATTAACACACTTGAATTTAGTGAGAATAGTCTGAACCTCAAGTTACTATTGACCAAAGATAGTGATAACTTGCTTTGCAGTTACGGCCATACTACTGATATACTAGTGATGAAGCTGCTTCAATAATAGATTGTATTAATATCAGTCAAGTCCCGTGCTAACTTTGCAAGCAGCCTTACATTGTATAAAACTAATACCAAGAAGCGACGGTTGAAGGTGAGAGCAAGTTCAAGATTTATATTTATACTTCATCAAGATGATTTACGAGGCCTCTCAAACCACTAACAGTGGAGAAGCATTGCTGACACTAACATAAATGTCGGAATCAGGGCAACAGCAGCCATATTTATATGGGCAGCGCCTGAGGTCTGAATCCCAGTCTCGACGAAAGGACCAGTCTTGCACTGGAATCCGAGGGTATTTTGCTCGCCAGGTACGAGTGCACTTGGGTCACAGATTACTGTCGTAGCATCAGAAGACTTGTTTTGTGGGTGAATGTTAATTTCTTGAACACTAATGTTAAGAGCTGTTATGGACATCAGATACCAGGAGTGTATTTAAAAGAAACAGATTCTAACCTGTTCCAGGGAAAAGATCAAATATGATGGCCGTGGTATTATTAATTCCATCAACAAAATTCCAACAAGGGTCGCTAATGCAAGTTCCGTCGGCTATTAAAATAAGTACAGATTTGTTCGCTCTGAAAATAGCACGTACTCCAATTCGAAGCAAGGCTACCAGTGAAATTCTTGAACGAGAAGTTGGATATCTTCGTGCTAGTCTGGTTGATGTTTTCGGGCTTGCCACCTTTGACTTCCTGTCAAAGAAGATTAGTCAAACATGATCTCCGTTATCTTCAGCTGATACCTGATCATAATAACTGAAATACTATGGTTAATAGCATTAAGGTGAATTATGATCGAAAAGGCTTACTTTTGAGTGATGAAAATACCTGTAGAAACGCCAACCATTGTGATATCCTCCCACGAGACATTATCTGCGAAACCTTGTCCTCCTGTCCAGCTCTTGAACTAAACGAAGTAAAAAATTCCCGCGTGTAAGCATCCACGCCACCGAATGCAAGGTCGAAGAAGGCTTACTCGGGCACCATATACAGCACCGTCCATCGTCCAGTTCTTAAAAAGTACGTTTTGAACAGTTTGAACGGCACCATCCTTCCCAAGTGAACCGATGGAAAGTCCATGGGAAGAGAAACCACAATATCCATTCTGAGCAATGATGTCTTTGGCCCCGTTAATCACGGAAACGCAATCATCGCCATTGTGGCCGTAGTAGCTGTAGATACGGTGTGAGGAGAGTAACTTGACCGAGAGCGGGATCTTACCCGTCGATAGTGATATTCTGACCGGAAAGATTGAGACCTGCACGGGATTAGTCGATCATGTTGAAATATACGTAAAATTCATGGTATACCATCTCTTAGGTGCTGTTAGCAATTAGGTGCGCAGAGAAACCGCAGGAGAGTACTCACGTGTTAAAAGGAAAACTCTAGCCGCGTGTAAATATCAGAGAGACTGCTTTGAACTAATGAGGAAGAACTTTGTCTTACGATAGTATTGTCGCGTGTTCCATTATGAGGTGCTGCATCAACAAAGTGATCTTCGACACGCACATTTTTTCCAGGAATGTTCCAGCCCCAAGCAATGGGCTTGACAACTTTCAATTTGCGAAGGAGGCCGTTCGTCACGTTGAATGTAGCCAGCTGTGGGCGAAGGATCTATCCTGAAGATGAGTGGTGAAAACACTGGGTGTAGGTGCCCTCGGTACGTACGCGGTTTCCATTATTCCACCATTGTTCTCCGAAACTGTGGAAGGTTCCCCATTCAACATCATCTGAGCCGATAATGCTTACTTCCTCCCCATGGATGTAGAACCAGGGTGTTGCATAAGTCTTAAACAATTCTTTATTTATCCCAGTTGTTTGATTGGAGGAGACGTACACTGGGTTGATTGTTGGTAATATTGATTTCGTGTTGTACCCTGGAGATATTTTGTGGAAGGAGTAAATTTCCGTTGAGGTATACGGTCACGTTTTCTAGCACCGTCTGTCAATGAGAGAAACAGGAGAGATGAACAGTGTAGTTACTCAAGCCATCAAGAGAAATAGGTGTGAACGCGCTGTAATTCGCCTGTGAAAACGTTATTACAGAGTTGACCCGGCAGTCACTGAAAGCCTTTAAGATTGTCGGTGAATCATCTTCGGTCCCTAAGTGCGGTACTGTGCATTCTGCGGAGAACACTTTGGTAATCAATGATGTCCCGACGAGAAAGAGAAACGATCGTGAAAGCATTTTGTCTTTTGTTCAAGCAACAGTAACAGAGGTTCAGAGTGGATATGTGTTGGCTTGTAGCTTTTATATCCTCCAATTTCTGTGTCACCTGAGGTACTGTACCTACTCCAAAGGTCAGGTGGACCCTCAGGTTACTGTACCTCCTTGTCGATGCAAAAAAGGTTAGAACTAAATGTTGTCCGTGATCCGATTTTGATCCTCGTGAGTAGTCTGCAATAAGAAGGTTGAGAAGCAGAGGATTAAATCTCCACTACCATGATCTCCGCTCTCTTTCTCATTGGTCAGATGTCACCGGACTTGGCGGTCCGACTCCTCGATGCTCCGGTGAACTCTTTCGATGGCTCTCCGCGTATTTTTCCCCATTGACCATTTCTAACAGAGTTATGAACCCATGCCCTACATCCTGCACCCTTTATCCTGTG
>Ga0157368_1000806_pt1 | contig 14257 bp, 15 predicted proteins | sample AttbisABBM3_FD_113146 | JGI IMG/M metagenome (GOLD analysis project Ga0157368, IMG submission 113146) | Fungus gardens microbial communities from leaf cutter ant in Botucatu, State of São Paulo, Brazil - Atta bisphaerica ABBM3 | ecosystem: Host-associated > Fungi > Mycelium > Unclassified ...
CAATTAAACTTGCATTGGAAAGTGCTTATCAAATAGTTTCCAATAATATATAGTATATCTCATAGCAATAAGTATTCATAGATATATAAGCATATCAATATAGTAACATAAATAGTTATCTTCTAAAATTAGCCTGACAGCTGCTATAACAGATAACAGCTCCTATCAGGTACAAGTTTTGATCATGTGATGGAAACAGCTTGCACACAGACCATCACTCTTTTGTATATATACTTTTGTGTTTAAGGGTTAGACCTTAGACTTAATAATATCACTTTATATTATTTATCATCAATCTTTATCCTTTATTATCTTTATTGATCTTAATCATCATTGTCATCATTATTGAACTTCTGAATCACTCCCAAACCTCTGAGAGTACACCCAAGATTCAGATATCACAAATAAGTAAGTAGTTCATTTTGTAATAGTATAGCAACAATATGTTGGCCTTATAGAAAGTGTATGTACTTTAGGATAGGTTAGTTGTAGTGTGCACACAGACTATAGTTTGTGGTATATATAAAGTAGACTAGTTTGTACTTAGAGCTCTATTAAGTTCTTTTGTGTTACTCAATACAAAAGTAGTCTTTTATCTTTACTCAAAGACTTAAGTCATAATATATAACAAAGACAATTCATACTATTATAATGAGCTCAGCCTACAACCATTGAATAACTAGTAAGTAAGAGAGTAAATCAATGTAGAAGAATGAATAACTATAGATAACAGACAAATAGATAAAAGTGTATATAAGCATAGAAGTACAGAAGATAAAAGAATAGTAGATCTAACTCTAGTATGTATATACTATGTTTTGCTTACTGTTTTTGAATATTTTCAATAGTTTGATTGACCTCAAGAGTTCTCCTTAAAACTGAGAGTAATATTTGGTTATATAAGCTATTAGCTGGCTACACTGCATATTATTGCTTAAGATTTTTCTTTATTATCCTTGAGTTGAGTTTGACCCTGAAAAAATCATTTCTCTTTTTATACAATCTTAGCATTTTGAATACTTTATTTTCAAAATAGAACTAGTCCTGATAACTTGTTTTTTTAGCTCAATAACTCTTTGATATCAATAATTACCATCTTTGTAAATATATTCACCAAATCTATACATACAATATTCAATGCAGTCTTCTTCTAACATTATCAAGTAGACTGATGGTTATATTCATGTTTACAGGCTACATATGATAAAATAATAGTGCAGGTTATGAGTCAGAGGTCCTAGCAACCTTAAGAACTACTCTGATAACTCAGGAGTTGCCCAATGATCTGTGGACAACTGTAAGTAAATAGAAGTCAAAAATGTGTTTACAGGAAGTTGTGTTAAATTTGGAGTACAGGTGATGAGTAAATTGTTCTAACAGCCTTGGAATCCACTCTGATAACTCACAAATCACTTAGTGAGCTGTGGCCAACTGTAAATGACTAAATTGAGAAGAATACAATAATAACTCACCTGTGGACAACTGTAAATGACTAAGAGATCCACAGAAAGTAATGCATGCAATCATGTGATGTACTAACTAAGTGAAATACCATCCTAAGATTAAAATAAGACTAATGAAGATCACTTTAACAACATATTAGTCATCACTTGGGAGAAGAGGTCTCTTATTATCATGTTCCACAGCAGTGACTAAATCCTCATTTTGTTTCTTTATCCAGGGAAGCCTCTTGTTTTTAGGCTGAATACAATGTTGCAGTACTACACACTGCACTCCGATACGATCGGGAACTCCAATGTCTCCGAGTGCTATAGAAGCTGCATGACTAGTGCTTCGATTTGGATACATAAGTATATAGAGCTGGCTGTTCTCAACTGGCATCTCTTCCCATCATCAATAAGTATTTCCAGACCTCCTTCAATCTCAATCATACTCGGATCCAAGGACGACCTGTAGAATTTCATGAGTCGATGTCTTCCTGGTTAGCGTTGTCCATTACCGGAGTACCTGATGGATTCTTAATGTCTTGATGAACAGCAATTAAGAAGTTTCTCTGCTTGCTTGGCAGAAAGTATGAATGGTACTTCGAGGGGCAGGAAATAGACGGATGTACTAGATTTTACTGGAAAGTCAATGAAGCACTCTGCAGAAGTGTTCAGATTTGGTGACGCTTTATCCTACGACTACAGTCAAGCTCTCCATCATCGGATGATGAGACTGACAATTTTTATTCCTCAGCCTCGGAGGTGTCATGGTGGTAGGATGTTGCATTGATGTACTATGGACGCACATTCGCGTTGAGCAACACTTGAACAGTGATGGCGAAGACTATTGTAGACTCGGGGTCGTTATCAATTTGGGAATGCCTTACTTTGTTAGTATCGAATCCTCACCGTTATTTCGGTTCGACTCCACCTGTCATAAGTTGATTCCATTGCATTATTTTGTGTTCGATGACCGGGTGATTGGAACTCGCAATGTCACAATGTCCGCTTGTTTGTAATTTCTGGCATCTGCTATTTCTCGGCATGGGCGGCATCTGTATCTAGTTATAGGCCAACCGAAATTGTGGTGTAATGTCAAATCCACCCCTTGCCTTGCGACATTCGCGCCACAAACATGGTACATGGTCTTATTCCCGTAGAATTTTACAAGAGTGGTTTCACAACCTCCCAAGACATGAAAAAGGACGGTCGTATCGTTACTGTAGCGCTCAATGATAGTGCTTTAGGGGTTCATAAGATATATTCGCGAACCTCGCATAATCTTGTGGTCCCTCCAAAGCCATACGGTTCGTCGGACCTGCCACCCCCTGCCAAAGCATGGGAAGCATTTTACCCTAAGGGCAGCATTAATCCTGGAAGCACCAATCCTGGAGGATTCGGTTTCTATCTCTCAGGCCCAGCTTCCTTCGCAAAACAATTACAGGACGGTGCAAAGGAAGTCATCATAAGCTATCGCATGATGCTTCAGAAGGATTGGCAGTGGGTCAAAGGCGGAAAGCTTCCTGGATGGTGTAAGTATCTTGCCCCATACTCTTCGGCTATTCTAATTGCTTCCAGTTGGTGGCGTAGGTGACCTCGCATATAGCTGTACCGGTGGCAGACAAAACGAACGATGCCAATGCTTTGATATGAGGCCAATGTGGAGGTAACTGTTGCGACAGACCAATTTGGCTCCTCACTGATAGTTTACAGGACCTCTGGTTTAGGGGAGCTATATACATACCTTCCGCTTACGGCAGGAAATGAAGATATTTTGAAAAAGATTCCCCCCAAGTATGTCGGAAATCCAGAATTCGGGCTTTCTGTCGGGAGGGGTGCCTACACGTGGCAAAAGGCAGTTGGAAACTGGATTTCTGTGGCATTCAGGATCAAGTTGAATGACGTTGGTAAAACGAATGGTATTTGCCCTTGATTTACATTACGCTTAGATAGGAACTGATCTTTATATATCTTAGGCGAAATAGAGCTCTGGATTGACGGAGAATCTGTTATTTATGGAACTGGCCTGCTCCTTAGAACGTCTGACAAGTCTATCATCAAGGGGATGCATTTCGAAACCTTCTTTGGAGGTCAGTCCTCTTATCTCTTAATATCATTAGCCAACCTTATCCATTTCACTGATTTCACACATATTATATCGATAGGACATGATTCAGACTGGGCTTCGCCAAGGGATCAAAAGGCTTGGTTTGCAGATATCACCGGTCTTATCTTGCACTGAGAAATTGTAAGTTAAATATGCCACTGATAATTGTGGGATGTTGTAGGATGTTGAGATGGTCTCCGAGAATGTATCACCGTGTATGCAAATAAACGTTTCAATGATTGGGTGCATTGCATGGACAAAACTCTCGGTATCACCGGTAGTAGGTTATTGAGCTTATACACTCCAGGTATGATGGTAATAGCTGAGAGGAAGGGGATGTCTGTATCATGGTTAAATAGACATCAGGAACAAATGAGGGAGACCCTGTTGGAAAGATATATGAATAAGACTAGTGCTGATAAAATCGGAGCGCAGATGATGAATAAGAGGTCCTAACAACATTAGGAACCACTCTGATAATGCAGGAGTCACCTAATGAACTGTGGACAACTATAAATGACTAGATGGAAAGGAATAAGACAATGACTCACCTGTGGACAACTGTAAACGACCAGAAGTCAAAAATTCGTCTACAGGGAGTGTATATGTACTGACTAAGTAAAACACTCCTGAAATGAAGTCCACACCAACTATTCACCAACTATTCTAACAAGTGCTTATTCAACACAATGAAGTTTATTGAATAAAATCTCAAGGGGATGCAACTTAGATTTTGATGGATATGTGTGGAGAGTGACCAGAATGGTTTTCGTAAAAATTTGTATTGATCATGAGACTATCAGAACTTATCTGTCCCAAACGAGTCTGACAGTCCAGCAGGTGCTGCATCATAAACAACCTATTCCTTAATATTTGTCACATTATTTATCGTAACTGAATTCTGGGCGGTATGCTCCAGAATGGGCTGCATTGTGAAATAACTTACAGGGGGTAGGAGGAGGAACTTGACAGTGCCGTCGCGTTATGATGTGTCCGAAGATTCGATACAGAATCCTCATACACTTTCGTGATCATTCGGGGGCCCTTTTCAACATCGGTGAAATTCTTATCTTCAACATGGGACTCCAGAACTTTTTTATCCTTCCTCCCAGCGATACGTGAATTCACGAACCAGAAGACGACGCAGACAAGCAGGAACACTGCTGCTGCTGCTCCGCTAGCAATTCCCCCAATGGTATTGGCGTGCTGAAGATCTACGGGGCTGGTAGCTAAACTGGGTGTTGTTCTTGAGCTAGCAGAAATAATGCCAATCGTGGATGAGGAGCTATGACTTCTATTTGATGTTGAAGGGAGATGTGTGGTACTCAGTGAGGATTTCGAGTGTTTGTGCTCTGTGTCCACAGATATTGTAGGTGTGGGGAGAACAGACTCAGTAAGATCTGGAGCATATGACTGAGAATTTGTTTTGACTGCAAGAATAGGCTTTCACTCACTCGTATTCTGCTGAGCTCTCATCTGATTGAAGTTGTCCGACGGCTAACCAAAATGTAGCAAGAATTTATCGAGTTTCGTGTAACAATACTCACTGTAGGATCTAGATATGCCCATCCCGGGACATGCAATGTAGATGGTAAGGGTCTCGGAAAACTATCAATGTTATGATTTGAGACTTGTGCGTATGTTTATAATAAAAGACTCGTACTCTGTGCTGATTTTGGGACAATTTTCTGCCCATTCGCTCCATCTAGAAAAGAATTTCATTGCGGTTCGAGAACTAGTATCGATTGACTGACGCAAGATAGGAGCGACCTTGGCATGCAGCGCATGCACTCATCAACGAGTACGTTACGGTGTTGCACTGGCAATCATTAGCATCGAAGACTGACACTGGCCCAGTATAATGGGTTGTGACTGGCAGCGCTATAACATTATATGCTGTTTTACATTAGTTATCTTCCTCACAGCTAAACTCAAGAGAAGTTGCCGTACATCCGCCGTTACAAATAGCTAATAAACTTGAGGCAACGGTGCATGGGCTTTGATGCTGCGAGTTAGACATCTATAAACTTGGACTTCAGGAATTATTGCCGATGAAAGGTAGACAGAAGGTACCCAGTCGAAGTAAGGTAGACAAATAGCGTCTGTAGTCTGGGCCAAAGACTGTTCGTTGAGAATCGTTGCCGCGAGGGCAAGGGTACTCGTCCTCCACAGGCTCAACATCCAGCTTAAGGCCCAGGGACGTGTAAAGGGAAGGGGGGAAATCAGAAGTCCATTGTCATACTACCTTATAGGAGATTTTGCCTGCATGAAATTATCTCACATTACCGGACGTTTGACAGATCGTTCCTCATGTGTATTGAGTCCTTCGACGTGACTCATTTTTCTCACGGCTATCAAGGATTCGAAGATGTTCCCTAGACGCTGTAGACAGGATGGCGGATTTAGGCATTTTAGACACCATGTATCTTCAAAGGGGCCATGGCGAAGGCAGCAGAATAGGGTAAACAAAGTTATGTCATACCGCACTGCAGAAAGATTTGCATATGTATCCGGGCTCCCATCATCACGGTGTTCGTGTTCCTGTCGATCAATAATCGGGCTTTTAGTGAGTTTCGCATTAAAGCCATCCAATTCCAATTACTATGAATAGCACGATGAGCACACAGGTGTTCTGTAAATAATTGGTATAATTTAGCTTGGAAAAGCCATGGTGTGCTGTTGGCATTATTGACCGTCTGCAGTGAGCTCCTTAATAAGATCATGCAATCCCAAGTCCTGCTCTATCTAATTCAAGAATGTGTGATAAGTAGTGTTCTCAGGATACTGGTAATTAGAGACGCACCTGGTGCTTCAGTATCACATCGTCCTGGCCGGCAGAAGAGCAGAACACAGCATCAATTTCCTCTAACGATACATTTGCAGTTTCTGGAACAACAAAAGTAGCCCATAAGTAGGCCAAAAGGCTTGCGACTGAGAAGACCATAAAGGTTGTTGGAGATGAGGCATCCATCATGACTGGTGTAATGAGACCTATGACGACTGAATAAAGTCATTAATCATGTCCAAAGAAATAAGCATGGCATGTACAGTTGTTGAGCCAGTTAGACGCCGTGGACAGCGCAACGCCCTTGCCCCGCACTGAGAGCGGGAACACCTCACTCGGAAGAATCCAACCAATCGGTCCGATAGAGACGCCATATGAAAAAGTAAACATGTAAATTCCTCTAGACGACTGGGTTGGTAACATGCTTGACAATACATTGTTGTAACTTACCCAACTGCAACCCATGCAGCAATAGAATGGGAAGACCAATCATATTGAAAGAGATAAACCTATAACCATATGAGTTCATGAGAACCGTAAATATTGAAGATGTGAAAGGAACGGACAAGGATAGCAATCATCAAGTGAGAGAAAGACATAGCAATGCTACCACCCCGAAGCAGTGACTTTCGACCTGGATAGGGACTCGAAGATCTAATAGGGAAGATTTGAAACAAAAGTAAAATACGCACCAAAGCTGTCGATGTAAAAAATGGCCGGGAGGACAGCCAAGAACTGGACTATTCCGATACCTCCTGACACGAGGAGTGATGAAGTGTCCCCAGACAAACCGATACTTCGAACCAGCGTCGGTCCATAGTAAAGCAAAGCATTGATACCGCTCCATTCTATCATTTGTCATAAACCAGTATCCGTTAACAAACCATGATCATGGAACAGCCACTTACGCTGGAAGACCATGACCATGACACCTATCATTGTTCTCTGGAGCAAACGAGGACTAAACAGTTTTTCCCAACTTCTCAGCTCGCCGACAAGTCCTATCTTGGACATTGATCCTTCATCTAATTGATGTATGAGTGTGGCCTCGACCTTCATTTCTAAGAGTTCGATCTACGGACAAGATGTCGGAGAGAAGCACATAAATATCATATATTACCTGAATTAAAAGGTCTTCCCGGGCTTCCTCTGGGGTACGTAGCCTGAGTTTTGCCAGACTGTTGAGTGCATCATTGTAATGACCCTGAAGGACAAGAAGTCGAGGAGAAGGAGGGAGAAAGAAACATCCAAGAGCCAAGATGATTCCAGGAATTAGTTGTATTCCTAACGGTATGCGCCATGACAAAGACCCGGAAACTTGAAAAGGGGTTAGATAAGTATAAAAATGGAATCTCAATGTCCACTTGCTTTCGCGGGTGAGGAAGCCGGTCCAAAAACCGAAAACGACACCAAGAACAATTGAGAATTGCTCCAACGCAAGAAGCGAGCCACGGACTTCGGGAGCACTGATTTCAGCCATGTACAGGGGCGATAGCATACTTGAGGTCTTCAGTCGACTTCTGGAGTGAGGGAACCGAGTATGTACCTGAGTGCACCAACTCCAATTCCACCAACGGCACGCCCAATGAAAATATGCACAAGACTAGTTGCCGCACACTGAAATACAGAACCGAGACAAAAGACAACTAATTCGGAGAACATAAAATGAGGCAAGTTCAGCGTAGAAATTGTTCTTACTGCACGCAGTGAAAATAGATGTCCCCCTGGAGTAACGGTTGGTAAAGACACCAGCAATAAGAGCGCCAATGAGGGCACCAAGTTCCAATACTGCCGCTACACTGACAAGTTTAGCAGAGTAAATCGCTGACAGAATGGCGAAAACATACTCATTATTCCCTTCTGGAAGGGCGTCACCGGCCATCGGTGTGCAAAATCTTTCATGACCAGCACATTTGAAATCTAGGCCTCATGGTTGTCAGAAATTTCACCCTATCAGGTTATGGGTCGAACTCACCACTCCTTGATCATAACCAAATTCTAGGCCTCCAATGGATACGAAGAATGCGCATAGGAGCGTATATAGGTTGCGCTTTAATCCAAGCACGCCACCGGGTCCGTAGGAGTACTGATACGAGCCGTTTGTGCGGACATAAACGCAGCCTCCATGACATATATAGGCTTTATCTCTTTGCTCATCTGACGACACCAGAAAGGCAGAGTTCTCAGCTGCTTCTGAGCCTGCAATAACCCTATATTCTTGACAGCTCTTGATTGTTTGTGAGTGGGAGAACACTAAACTGCACCAAATTCCTTACCATCTCATGAAAGCAAATACTTTTTGTTAACTCTTGGAGTATCGTCAGATGATGTAATGTAGACGTGTGAAATAATGTGTGATGTGTTCTGATTAGTCTCTCATGCTGACTAGATCTATTGGATACATTTTACCGACTGCCCTTCCCAGCGTGTGACAACGGTGAGATTTCTCACGAAATGATCTAACACGAGATGATCTAGAACGACATTCGGGTCAGCAGATATTTTGGCAGCTCATGACCAGACGCTTCGAAAACCAGTCCAAATCAGGAGTATCAACTTCAAGTAACGTGAATATGATTCTGTGGAAAGGTAAATACATCAAAGGTTCAAGTCCAAATAGACCACATAGCGTCGATCATGAAGAATCTAAGAAAACAAAATGAGCTGTTTTATCTAACACGAAGTGACAACATCCCACCCGTGAGACTGGCATCCGTAAGTGAGAGATTGAATGTCGAGACGACGACATCAGTGACATCCTTTGGCTTGATATCTTTGCGAATCGGACTATGGAAGGGCTGCTCTTTGGTTACATGGGCTCGAAGGCGCTCGCGTGCTGATTGGACTAGGACGAGGGTCTCTATTCCCAAAATGCGAGCCTCGTTCAGTCCAATGAGCTCTTTCCTTTTGACGAGTTGCATATATAGAGGGAAGAAGTGTTTCTGAGCGACTTCATATTCCTTGTAGAGCTGAATTCGGTCAACAAGTTCCATATTAATCCCCTCCAACTGGCGAACAGCGAGCTCCCTGACTTCATTGAATCCCCATTTTGCAGAAAAGTGCAAGATGGCCTTCCATCCAGGTAGAGTAGCTTTAGTGTAGTCGCCAAAGGTGCTGATTGGTGGGATAATCTTTCTCTTTTATTTTCTTTGTATCTTGAGGGAAAAAACGTACTTGTTATAGAAAACCCAGAGAAACTGCGCAAAGTCCTCTGGTTCTTCCTCGAGAACAAATGGATTTTTCACATCTTGACCTTTTCTCGGTTCACCCTCAGGATATACCAGTACCTCTTCCCAGTGTTTTGACTCGCGCACAAAGAAATAAGAATGCACTCTGAAGAGTGTTTTTTCCGCCTTCGCATTCGTCTTTGTATTGGTTAGAAATGATGGGGTAGATATATCATGAGCAATAGGGCATACCAGGAAATACAAATCGCCACCTTGAATATAGTAGTCTTTATGATACTTTGGCCCCATGGTTATTGCAGGCAAAGAGGGCAGAAAGGTATAAATGTTCAAAGCATGGGAAACTTAATCCCAGAGCCGGCCAAGAACCACCAAATTTGGGCAAGTAATTATAGCTAGATACAACATGCTTGGGGGCCTTGTCTTCTGCAGAGATTGGAGGCTCAACCCACACCGTATACATCACTGCATAGCAGTGCAAGATTATGTTATCAGAAGAAGGATAGTGGTAGGAACAGACCAGCCACTGAACCATTTATGCCAAAAGGTCATAATGTCAAGCTAAGCTTAACATCTGGCTGGCACTATATATGTACTTCATACTGTACTCATGACAGTATCCTTCCTTCCAAGACATTCCCTCATATAAAAGTCATGGGTATAGCTGCACCCAAGGATTACACTAAGTAACTCAGTTGCAGAGCCTTGACAATCTTATAATAGTTTTTGAAGAATCTAGCCAACTCTACTTAACAAAGTATTCAGTTTAATAGAGATGCAGTGGCTGAGTACTGGTACTGTCTCTAATGATACTTCTGATTATGTCATGTCTCCATACTGACAACGATTTATTTAAAGGAAATGCTTTTTTACTAGGAATTGAACTGCTGACTACTGAGATCTTAACAGTGGCCAATTAATTCAAAGAAAATATTTTTTACCAAAAGTCAAGCTACTGACTGCTGGGAGCTTGATGTGATATTAGAAATAAATAGTTGTCAGTGTGAAGACATGACATAATCATACTAGATAATAGAATACACAGTAGTATTGCATAGTGTAGACAACTAATGACTTACCAATAGTATTGGTTTGTTCTTGTGAAGAGCTAAAGTGTAAGCAATATAAGACAAGTAGTATATAACTTAAACTAAGAAATGACAATATACCTATAGAATATATATATTACTAATAAAAGAGCAATATATATATATATATATAGCATACAGACTGTACTAATATATATATTTATAAATAATATACATGTCATATATATATCATACTATATATTATATTAGTTATACTACTAATTATAATATAATTACTTAGTAAGTAAAATATTTTACAACAGATCAAAAGTATTATTAGAAACAGTACCAGTACTTAGCCACTGTATTTCTATTAAACTGGATGCTTTGTTAAGTAGAGTTGACTAGGTCCTTTAAAAACTATTATAAGATTGTCAAGGCTCTACAACTGAATTACTTAGTGTAATCCTTGGGTGCAGTTATATTTATGACTTTTATATAAGAGAATACAATAAAGTTTCTGTTACAAGTTAGTTTATCTTATATACTACAGACTGTAGTTTGTATATATACTACAACTAATCTACTCTAAAGTTCATATACTATTGCCATATTATATATTAAGAATGTTGTTACAATCAACTCTCATGTCAACAAGGTGGTTAGCTTATAGACTATAGGTATTGAAGTTGCTTCTTTCTGACTCAATGATTAACTATGCCTTATATTGTCTTAGTCAGCATCTCATGTAGTAGGAACTATTTCTACATGTTTCCTTCATATTATATGACTTATTCACTTCATGTATAACAGATATATTCCTTATGGTCATAGGTATATATAGCTGTAGATATAATCCTGTATTCTGATACTTTACTAATTGATCATTTTTCTTTATCTTTCTCGAGTCTTTGCCTAAGTTGCAATCTAAGCCAAGCTAAAGGCTGTAATATTTGGTAAAGTATTATCAGACTCACCTTGCAAAAAGAAAGTGTATAGTGGTTAGGCCACTAGAATATTTATAGTTTTAGACTATCATGAAAACAATTAATATTTGGGGTACAGTTTATGGACAACAGGATAGATCAATGTTAAGAAAATGATATAGAGGTATTATCAGAATGATTGGAATGATTGAGAATCACTGAAGAACATGCCTTAGAAGAAAAAACAGAATACACAAATGAAATGTTAGTAGCACCAGTACCAGTAATAGTACAGAGCAAACAAGCAGGTATACCAAAGAGTATAGTCCCAGATCTAGGACAGTTCAATGGAGATAGAACAAAATTTAAAGACTGGTGGAGAGGAGTCAGACTATTCCTCAAGAGTAACAGAGTAACAGGAATAAACAACAGAATAACAGCAATCCTAGCCTAACTTAGAGGAAAAATAGCTAGTATTTATGCCCAAAAGAAGCTTGATGAACTAGATAAAGAAACAAACACCCAAGATTGGAATAAATTTGTCAGAGAACTTAAGACAACATTTAGCAACAAGAGCAAAGCTGCAGATACAGAATTGAAGGTCAAAACATTTAAGCAAGGCAAGAAGCACATTGCCAATTTTATGATCAAATTCAAAGTATTAGCCATAAAGGTGGAGACAGATAAACTACATGGCATCTTCTTATTAAAGAAGAATGTTTAAGCAGGCATAATCAAGACAATACTAGAATATTCACCTATGGCAGCACCAGGAACACTCAGAAAATGGAAAATAACAATTACCTTAGTGGGACAGGAATATGAATCTACAGAAAGTTGAAAAGACTACCAAATAAGAACAGGAACAACATATGAAGGAAGAGGTGCAACAATGGACATAGGAAAGTCTAAGGATAACTTTGACAAAGACAGGAAACCAAGATATTTTAATTGCAACATATATGGGCATATGGCAAAGGAGTGCTAAAGGCCAAAAAGAAAAAGAAACACTAGAAAGTGTTCAAATGAAGAAACTGACAATAAACAGGAGAGTTTTGTTAGAGGTTTAGAGTAAGCATGATATAATGAACCTTTGTACATAGTAATTCCCAGAATCAATATATTATTCCAAATTATAGGAACAATAAAGAGAGGGAACCAAATGTGCAAACAAACATCAAGACAAAAGATAGAAAGAAACTACAGTTACAAACAGTAGTGGACTCAGGATGCACACATACTGGAATTGACAAGAAGCTAGTAAGGGAAGAAAAAATCAAGACAGAACCAATGGACATATTATTTGAAGTTTTCAATGTAGATGGGACAAAGAATGGAGAAGTTACAAGATATGTGCCACTGGAAATCAAAGTCAATGGATATATGGAAAAAATAAACATAATAGTAACAGACTTAAATAGAACTGACATGTTTTTAGGATATGACTGGTTAGTCAAATATAATCCAGAAGTCAATTGGAAAATAGGTACAATACAGTTTACAAAATGTCTAAGAACATACAAAACACAACATCAGGACATATCAGATAGTTATTACATATGATTTTGTGTTTAAATCCTTTGGTACATCTTCTATTAAGTTGATCTTGTAGTCCCATTCTCTTCTCTCTGATAATTTCTCAAATTTCTTCTTATTGAACAAATGAGTGAATAGTCAAAATACTCTGGAAGATCTTCTGGATTTGTGGAATCTAGTTCCTTTTCTATTTCTTGTTGTCCTTTGTTCTTGTTGTCTATTGGCTGTAGTCTTCTAATATTTGACATAAATATATGTGGTACCATGTTTCTATATTCCAAAGAAAGACAGATCACTACAATTAGGACAAGACTACAGGAAACTGAACTAACATACAATATATACAAGTTGGATCTTATCTGGGGTTATAACAATATACAAATCAAAGAAGACAATAAATGGAAAATAACATTCTTTATGAATAAAGGACTGTTCAAACCCAAAGTAATATATTTTGGATTATGCAATTTACCAGAAACATTCCAAAGGATGATGAATAGTATATTCCAAGAACTACTATATGAAGAAATACTGGTAAATTACATGGATGACTTTGTGATACCTGCCAAAACAAAAAAGAAATTAGAGGAAAGAACAATATGTTTCTTGAAGGTAGCAGAAAAATATAATCTTTGTTTTAAATGGTCAAAATGTGACTTTGATGCTAATAAAATACTCATTTTGGGGGTAGTAGTTGGAAAAAAAGAAGTTCAAATGGAAAACAATAAAATCAAGATGGTTTAGGAATGGAAAACCCCTACAAAAATAATAGAAGTGGAAAGCTTCTTAGGGTTTGCAAATTTCTACCAATGCTTTATCAAGAACTTTAGTCACATAGCAAAATCTCTTAATGAATTAAAAGGAAAGAAAGAGTGGAAATGGGAAGAAGAATACCAAAAGGCATTCAAAGAACTCAAAGACAAAATCACAAGTTAACTAATACTTGCTTTTCTGAAGAGAGAAGAATGATTTAGAGTGGAAAAAGATGCTTTGGGACATGCAATTGGAGGAGTCTTATCTCAAGAACAAGAGGGAAAGTGAAAATCTATTACCTTTTTATCAAGAATAATATAACTGGCTAAAAGGAATTATGAGATCTATAACAAAGAATTTCTCACAATAGTGAAAGCCTTGACAAAATGGAGGTAATATCTACTAGACACCACTAAGAAATTTGAAGTTTGGACAGACTACAAAAATCTCAAATATTTCTGAGAACTACACAAACTCAATGGATGGCAGACA
>Ga0157368_1000807_pt1 | contig 14256 bp, 16 predicted proteins | sample AttbisABBM3_FD_113146 | JGI IMG/M metagenome (GOLD analysis project Ga0157368, IMG submission 113146) | Fungus gardens microbial communities from leaf cutter ant in Botucatu, State of São Paulo, Brazil - Atta bisphaerica ABBM3 | ecosystem: Host-associated > Fungi > Mycelium > Unclassified ...
CTTCGAGAATGGCTACCAGGTCGCTGGGCGCTGCGCCCACCTGATTCACCGCCCTCACGATCTCATCCAAGGTGGTCCCTGGACCGAACTTGAACATCGGCTTCGCCGTTTGCTGAGCCTTGACGGTCGACTTCGGCGTGACCACGGTCTGACCACCCGACAACGGATTGGGCTGACTCACCTGCGGATCCTCGCTGATGGTCACGGTCAAGCTGCCCTGGGTCACCGCGGCTGGCGAGACTTTGACGTTCTGACCGATGACGATGGTCCCGGTACGCGAATTGACGATCACCTTGGCAACCGCCTGCCCCGGATCCACCTCCATGTTCTCCAGGATGGAGATGTAGTCCACCCGCTGGCTGGGATCCACCGGTGCCGTAACACGAATCGAGCCGGCATCAACAGCAGATGCAACACCCGCGCCAAGTGTCTCGTTGATCTTGTCGACGATGCGTTTGGCGGTGGTGAAGTCGCTACGATTGAGGTCCAGCGTGATGCTGTTGCCCTGATCGAAGCCGCTCGGTACGGGTCGCTCGACCGTAGCGCCATTGGGAATGCGCCCCGACGACGGAACGTTGACGGTGATCTTGGAGCCGTCTCGACCTTCGGCGTCAAACCCCCCCACGACCAGGTTGCCCTGAGCGATGGCATAAACCTGGCCGTCGATGCCCTTGAGCGGCGTCAGCAGAAGACTGCCGCCCCTGAGGCTTTTCGAGTTGCCGATGGAAGATACCGTGATGTCGATGGTCTGGCCGGGCTTGGCGAACGCCGGTAGATCGGCGTGGATTGAGACCGCGGCGACGTTCTTCAGCTGTGCAGAGGAGGTACCCGCGGGCACCTTGATGCCGAATTGCGCCAGCATGTTGTTGAAGGTCTGAATGGTGAAGGGGGTCTGCGTGGTCTGGTCACCCGTGCCCGGCAACCCTACCACCAGACCATAGCCGATCAGCTGGTTGGTCCGTACGCCTTGGATAGAGGCGATATCCTTGAGCCGATCGGCTTGGGCCTCGGCCATGCAGAGCAGCAGTACCAGCGCAGCCACGAAAGTCTTCCACATGGTCGTCATCTCAGAAGGGGAACAGGGCACTGCCGAAGAACTGACTGAGCCAACCCGGCTCGCTGGCATCGGCGAACGCCCCGGTGCCCGAGTAGGTGATGCGGGCATCCGCCACTCGCGTGGACAGCACCGTGTTGTCGGTAGCGATGTCGTCGGCCCGCACCAGCCCCTGGATGCGCATCAGCTCCTTGCCAGTGTTGAGCGTCAACCATTTTTCCCCGCGCACCGCCAAGACACCGTTGGGTAGCACCTCGGCGATGGTCACGGTCAGGGAGCCGGTGAGGCTGTTGCCCTGCGCGGCCGTGGATTTCCCGGTATTGGAACGATTGCCCGAGAAGCCGGCATCCAGGCTCAGGTCGCCGGACCCCAGCGGATTGTTGACCGAAGGCTTGGCACCGAACAGCGAGGTCAGCCCCAGCGAACTCTTGGTGTTCTTGGCGATGTCGGAGCTGGCGTTCTTGCTCGCCTGGGTCTTTTCCTGCAGCGTGACGGTGATGATGTCGCCTACGCGAAAGGCCTTGCGGTCGGTATAGAGGTTCTGCTCGAAGCCCGACTGGAAGATGGCACCATTGTTCTGCGCGGCGGGCACCGGGGTACGCGGCAACACCGGAGAATAATAGGGGTCGTCCGGCTTGGGGGCCGGAGCCATGCATCCTGCGAGAAAGAGCGCTCCGATCAGGGGAGCGACGGCAAAAGAACGATTCATGGAACGCTACCTCGCAGGTGCTGCTATTACAGGTTCTGGGTGACGAAGCCGAGCATCTGATCGGCGGTGGAAATGACCTTGGAGTTCATCTCGTAGGCGCGCTGGGTGGTGATCATGTCCACCATCTCTTCCACGGTGCTCACGTTGGAGGTTTCCAGGGTGTTCTGCTGAATGGTGCCCAGCCCGTTGTTGCCCGGCGTACCGACCTGGGGCGCGCCGCTGCTGGTGGTCTCGGCGAAGAGGTTGTTGCCCATGGCCTGCAGGCCGCCCGGATTGACGAACTGGGCGGTCTGAATGGTGCCGATGGTGGTCACGGTGGAAGAGCCGGCCTGAGTCACGGAAACCGTACCGTCCTGCCCCACGGTGAAGGTTTGGGTATCGGCCGGTACCGTGATGGCCGGCTGCACCGGAAAGCCATTGGCGGTGACGATCTGCCCATTGGCATCCAGGTGGAAGGAGCCGTCGCGGGTGTAATTGGTGGTGCCATCGGGCATCTGCACCTGAAAGAAACCATGGCCATTGACGGCCATGTCCAGCGGCTGCTCGGTCGTTTGCAGCGAGCCTTGGGTAAAGGTTTTCTGAGTACCGACGATACGCACACCGGTACCCAGCTGCAGACCCGAGGGCAATTCGCTGTCCTGGGTGGACTGCGCACCTGGCTGGCGACGGATCTGATAGAGCAGATCCTGGAATTCGGCTCGATCACGCTTGAAGCCGGTGGTCGAGACGTTGGCCAGGTTGTTGGAAATGGTCGTCAAGTTGGTGTCCTGGGCGGCCAGGCCGGTCTTGGCGACATAGAGGGCGGACATCATAGTTTTTTCTCCTTCGGCGCCAGGAATCAGGCGTCAACAGCGTTTAATCAGCTGAATTGCAAAACCTTTGCCATGGAGGCGTCATTGTCCTCGGCGGATTTCATCATCTTGATCTGCAATTCGAATTGCTTCGAAAGCGAGAGAATCGAGGTCATCTCCTCCACCGCGCTGACGTTGCTCGACTCAGTGAAGCCGGAAACCACCTGCACACTGGCGTCTGCGGCGGCCGGCTTGCCATCCTTGGTATGAATGGTTCCGTCCAGCCCTTTCTCGAGATTCTTGAGGTCTGGCTTAACCAGCTTGATGCGATCAACGACCGCCAGGGCGTTGGCGTTTTCCCCGGCTCCGCGGACGGTGATGGAGCCGTCCTGACCGATCTCGATCTGCTGATTGGGCGGCACCGCGATCGGCCCACCGTTGCCGAGTACCGGCAAACCATTGCCGGTCCGCAGCATCCCCAAGGCATCTACCTTGAGGCTGCCGGTACGGACGTAGCTTTCTTTGCCATCGGCGCCCTGCACCGCCATCCAGCCATCGCCCTGGATGGCGACGTCGAGGTCCCGACCGGTCTGCTGCAGGGTGCCCGGGGTGAAGTCGGTCCCCGGCCGCTCGCTCATGGAGTAGACACGCGAGGGATAGGTCTCGCCGAAGGTCTGCATCGAGCGCGCCTGCTCGAAATCACGACGGAAACCACTGGTGGAGATGTTGGCGAGATTGTTGGAGTGCGCCTGGATAGCCAGGGTGTTCTGGCTGGCGCCGGTCATGGCGAGATAGAGCAATCGGTCCATATAGTCCTCGCGGGGCGATCAACATCGCCACTGGCCTGAAACTGTCCAGACCATCTCAGCAAGGCACGTGCCAAAATTATTAACTGCATGATTTAAAACAAAAAAGCCCTAACAAGTAGGGCTTTTTCAAAACGGTCGTCAAAGAACCGTTAGCGGATTTGGATGATGGTCTGGGACAGGGTGTTTTCCGTCTCGATGGTCTTGGCATTGGCCTGGTAGTTACGCTGGGCCACGATCAGATTGACCAGCTGGGTACTGAGGTCCACGTTGGAGGCCTCCAGCGCACCGGAGGTCAAGGTCCCCAGCGTACCCGACGCGGGCGTACCCACCACGGCCTGTCCCGAGGTGGACGACTGGGCGAAGGTGTTGCTGCCCAGCGGCGTCAGGCCCTGGTTATTGGTGAAGCTGGCCAGGATCACCTGGCCAATCACCTTGGATTGACTGTTGGTGAAGCTCGCGTAGAGCTTGCCTTGGGTATCGATGGACAGGCCCGACAACTGCCCAGTGGTGTAGCCGTCCTGGGATTTGCTGGTCACCGCGAAGGGAGTCGCCGTCTGCGTCGTGCTGCTCAGGTCGATGGCGATGCCGGTGGTGGACGCGGACGCGCCATTGGCACCGTAGGTCACGGGCGACGTCGTGCTGTTGGTCACGGTGGCCGGCACCCAGTTGTTCAGCGCGAACTTGCCGGTGCTGGTGACGGTGAGACCCGTTCCACCAGTGGCGCTGAGCTTGCCGGTGCTGTCGAACGTCAGGGTGTTGCTCAGTGGCGTGGTGGACGTCGGGTCGGCCGGATTACGACCGTCGACCAGACTGTACATGTTCCAGGTATTGGTGCCGGTCTTGGCGTAGTAGTACGTCAAGGTATGGGCGTTGCCCTGGGAGTCGTAGATGCTGGTGGACGTCGAGTTGTTGAAGCTCGTCGCATCACTGGGGCTGAACGTGCTCGTGGTGGGAACGGCAGCCGAGGAGTTGAGGCTGAGCACCTCGGTATCCTTGGTAGTGGCCTTGGGCGTCTGGTTGGAGGTGTCGATCTTCAGATTGGTGGCGATGCCGCTGATCACGTTACCGTCGGTGTCCGCCGCGTAGCCACGCAGGTTGTAGCCCGAGTTGTTCACGACGAAGCCATTGGCGTCGGTCTTGAAGGTCCCGTCGCGGGTATAGAGGTTCGAGCCGTTGTTGTTGACCACGAAGAAGCCGCCGCCGTTGATCGCCATGTCCAGGGCATTGCCGGTACTGGTTACGTTGCCCTGGGTGAATTGCTGGGCGACAGCAGCGGTACGCACGCCCGCACCTGGCTGGTTGGAGCTTGACCCCAGATACATGGAGCTGGAATAGACATCGGCGAATTCGGCGCGGGATGCCTTGAAGCCCGTGGTTCCCACGTTGGCGATGTTGTTGCCGGTCACGCTGAGATCGGTGGCGGCGGCGTTCAGGCCACTGAGGCCGACATTGAAGCTCATGGTGTTACTCCTGTCCGGCGAGGCCGGCTCACTGGCCTATGGTCTTGACGTTCGCCAAGGCGACGCTGGTGCCGTCGGCGAGGTTGAGGGTCATGTCGCTGCCACTGGTACCCAGTGTCACGCTGCTCACGGTGTTCGGTAGATAGGTGGCCAACGCCGTGGAGGTGCCGCCAATGGCGGCCGTGGCCTTGAACGTGTAGGTACCGGAGGCCAGCGTATTACCGTCGCTGTCCTTGCCGTCCCAGCTGAAGGAATGACTGCCGGCACTGGTCGCATCCAGGGGTATGGTGTCGACCAAGGAACCTGCGCTGTTGTAGACACCCACCGAAAGATTGCTGCCGGACGACGGCAGTACCACGCTTCCGCTCATGCCTGTCGCGGTATTGACCACCGAGGTAGAGCCCTCGGCGATTACCGCGCGCCCTACCAGCGAAGAGGCCTGCAGCGCCTGGGACGAGCTGTAGTTGCTCAGGATGGAGTCCACCGAGGTGTTGAGGTTCTGCAACGACTCGACGCTGCTGAACTGGGCCAGCTGCGCCACGAACTCGGTGTTGTCCTGCGGATTGAGCGGGTTCTGGTTGTTGAGCTGGGTGACCAGCAGCTTCAGGAAGTCGTTCTTCCCGAGGCTGCTGGTGCTTCCCGACGTCGTGGCGCCGCTGGACGTCGCGGAACTGCTCGATGTCTTGCTGTTGGCAAGCACCGACGACAGCAGCGAACTGGTATTGGTAGTGGAAGAGGTAGTGGTCATTTCGACTTCCTAGCGATCACTGACCCAGGGTCAGCACCTTCTGCATCATCTGCTTGGCGGTGTTCATCATTTCCGCATTGGTCTGGAAGGAACGGCTCGCCGATATCATGTCCGCCATCTCTTCCACCACGTTCACGTTGGGGTAGTAGACGTAGCCGTCCTTGTCGGCCATGGGATGATTGGGCTCGTAGCGCTTCTGTACCTCGCTGCGGTCCTCGACGATCCCCTTGACCTCCACCCCTACTCCAGCCTGGCCCTGGTCGCCGAACAACGAGTCGTCCCCCTGAGCCTGGCTGAACTGCGCGGCGAACACCGGGTGCCGTGCCTTGTAGGTCTGGTCGACACTGGACGACACCGACTCGGCGTTGGCCATGTTGCTCGCCACGGTATTGAGACGCACGTTCTGCGCACTCATGCCGCTACCGGCAATGCTGAAGAGTGAGCTCAGGGACATGGCTATTCTCCTTTGAGGGCCGACATCAGCCCTTTGAATTTACTGTTGAGCAGCGTGAAGCTGGCCTGGAAATTCATGGCGTTCTCGGCATAGTTGGCCTGTTCCACCTGGGCATCCACGGTGTTCTGGTCCACCGACGGCTGGGAGGGAATGCGGTACTTCAGCGCCGCATCGCCCATGCCCATATCGAAGCCTTCGGCGGCGATATGGCGGCTGTTGGTGGTTTCCAGCTGATAGTGCTGTGAGGCACCGGAAGCGCCCTTGGCCGCCTGCTCCGCCAGCACCGCGCTGAAATCCAGATCCCGTGCCTTGTAGCCGGGGGTGTCGGCGTTGGCGATGTTGTTGCCCAATACCTCGGCGCGCTGCGAACGGAAGTTCAGCGCCTGCTCGTGCAACCCGAGTGCCTTATCGAAACTGATGCTCATGTCGAGAGACCTTTGACGTGGCTTGCAAGCGATTTAGCAAGGCCCGTGCCAGTCTTCACCACCCTTTTAGATCAATGACTTAGCTAAGGGCAGCAGCCAGAAAGGAGGCAAGCGGCAAGGTTTTTCCGCCGCCCTTGCCGGCCCCGGGGCAAGACGCGGCAAAACTTTGGCGCAAAAGAAAGGGCAGACCTTGGTCTGCCCTGGGGAGTCCATCGACCGGCCTACTTGGCCTTGTAGATGATGCCCGGATTGCACTGCACCATCTGATAGAGATCCGGCAAGCCGTTGAGCGCCTCGGACGCACCGAGGAACAGATAGCCGCCCGGCTTGAGGGTGGCATGGATGCGCGTGAGAATGTCTTTCTTAACGTCGGCGGAGAAGTAGATCAACACGTTGCGGCAGAACACCATGTCGAACTTGCCGAGGCTGGCATAGCTGTCCAGCAGATTCAACGCACGGAATTCGATCCGGCTGCGGATCGCCGGCTTGACCGCCCAACGCCCCGGCTGGAGCACATCGAAATAGCGTTGCAGACGTTCCTGGGACAGTCCCCGGCCAATCGCCAGCGAATCGTACTCACCCGACTTCGCCGCCGTGAGAATGGCACCCGACAGGTCGGTCGCCACGATCTGCATGCCGCCCCGCCCCTGCCCCAGTGCGCTGCGCTCGAATTCGTCCATGGTCATGGACAGCGAATAAGGCTCCTGCCCCGACGAGCAGGCGGCCGACCACACTCGCAGGCGTTGGCCAAAGGTGTTCTTGGTCAACTCCGGCAACAGGCGGTTCTTGAGCACCTCGAAGGGGTAGGTATCACGAAACCAGAGGGTTTCGTTGGTCGTCATCGCATCGATGACCTTCTCCCGCAAACCGCCACGGGGCTGCATCTGGATGCGCTGCACCAACTCCGACAACGTCTTGATCCCCTCGGTCTCCATGAGCTTGTTCAGCCGACTGGAGACGAGGTACTGCTTGTTGTCACCGAGCAGAATTCCGCTGGACTTCTCGAGGAAATCGCGAAAAAGCACAAAATCCGCGTTGACTGCTGACACTGCCGCTCCGCCTTCTGGATACCGAGATAAAGACGCCTTCACTAGTGACTGTCGACCGCATTGATGCGCTCGACCACCCGGGAGGCGAGATCATCGGGGCGGAACTTGGCCAAAAAGTCATCCGCGCCGACCTTCTTGACCATGGCCTGGTTGAAGACACCGGACAAGGAGGTATGCAGCAGTATATGCACTTTCTGCATCCGCGGATCATGACGGATTTCCGCCGTGAGGGTGTAGCCATCCATTTCCGGCATCTCGATATCGGAAATGATCATCAGCAATTCATCTTCCGGACGCTTGCCCTCGCCTACCATGGACTGCAGATAGTTCAGCGCCTGGCGACCGTCGTTGAGGGCGATGACCTCTACCCCGACCGTTTCCAGGCAGCGGCTCACCTGCTTGCGGGCGACCGAGGAGTCGTCGACGATCAGTACGCGCTTGGTCACGGCCTTGGCCTGGACCACTTCGCTGATCACGCCGGCGGAAACGGTCTCGACGGAAGGTGCCACCTCGGAGAGGATCTTCTCGACGTCGATGATCTCGACGAGCTGGTTGTCGACCCGGGTAACCGCGGTCAGATAGTGGTCACGACCGGTGCCCTTGGGCGGCGGGTTGATGCCTTCCCAGTTCATGTTGACGATGCGCTCCACCGACCGCACCAGGAAGCCCTGCACCTTGGTGTTGTACTCGGTGATGATCACGAAACAGTTGTTGATGTCATCCAGGCCACGACGACCCGTGGCCATCGACAGGTCGATGATGGGAAAGGTACCACCACGAATGCTGGCCACGCCCCGCACGACCGGACTCGATTTGGGCATCACGGTGAGTTTGGGGCACTGCAGCACCTCCTTCACCTTGAACACGTTGATGCCATAGAGCTGCGAGCCATCCAGGCGGAACAGCAGCAGCTCCAGACGGTTCTGGCCCACCAGTTGGGTACGTTGGTTGACTGCATCCAATACACCAGCCATTTGGTGACTCCTTTGATTGCCCGCGAGGTGGTTGCAGCAACTCGGCACAGGGCTTGCTTATGGGTTGATCATGAAGATCACAGCGACGTGTTTCCGACCATGACTCTAGCTCGAAGACTGACCCTTGGCCTGCTGATCCTGCTCTACTGCCTGCAGAGCAGGGCCTTCGCGGAAGACACCTACACTTCATCTGACGAACTTATCGGCGCTGTCGAAAGTTTTCTTGAGGAACGGGTACAGGAATATTTGCTGGATACCAACCTCAATGCGCGCCATGAAACCTCGGTCAACGCTCTCGATCCACGCCTGCGACTGGCAGCTTGCGACAAGCCTTTGACGCTCGCCCAGCAGGGCGATCCCACTCCCATAGGTCGCCTGAGCGTCAAGGTTCGCTGCGAAGGCTCCAGTCCCTGGACCATCTTCGTGCCCGCGCAGGTCAAGCTCTATAGACCGGTGGTCATCGCACTCCAGCCCCTGTTGCGCGGTACCTTGCTGGACAACAGCAACGTCGCCCTGGTGGAACGCGATGTCGGTAGCCTCAACCAAGGTTATCTGACCAGCCTGGATACGGTGCTCGGCGCCAAGCTCAAGCGCCAGGTCATGAGCGACCAACCCCTGGCCCCGGCCTTTCTCGAGCAGGCCGAGCTCGTCCACAAAGGGGAGCAGGTGGTCATCAACGCCCGTACCTCGTCCTTCAACATTCGCATGCAGGGCGAAGCCTTGTCCGACGGCGCCAAGGACGAGGAGATCCGCATCCGCAATCTGAGTTCCAACCGGGTGATCCGGGGACGAGTGGTCGATCAAGGGCAAGTGGAGGTCGCTCTTTAGCTCAAGGTGATAAAGGAGTAACTTCAGCCGTTCGAGACCTTTGAACGACTGGATTAGATCCTGTCCAAAGATGTGAACCGTTGCACAGGTCTACGGCTAAAGTTTCCGCCCAGCGGGCCGATAAACCGGACATGCGAACGAGACCTTCCGAGGATTTTCACAAATGGCCATAGATATCAATCGCCTGAACTCAGCTTCGACTTCGGGCATCAGCACTCGCAGCACCTCGGCTGCCAAGGACAACGTCAGTGCGGCAAGCAAGGACGTCACCGCTTCCGCCAGCGGCCCGGCTGCCGGCGAATCGGTGAACCTGAGCCCCACCGCCCAGCAGTTGAATTCCCTGACCGCAGGCCTGAAGGATTTGCCGGTGGTCGATAGTGACAAGGTAGGTCGCCTGAAACAGGCCATCGCCAATGGCTCCTATCAGGTCGACAGCCAGAAGGTCGCCGACAAGCTGCTCGCCTTCGAGTCCTGAAGCAGCAGCGGTGGTCGACGGCCTTGGTGAGTAGTTTTCCAACCAAGAGATCCCGAGCCATGCCCGTCGTCCCGCTCCTTGCCATCACCCGCACTGACGTCGAACTCGCCGAACAGTTGCTGACACTCCTGGAAGAAGAGTTCCAGGCCCTGGCCCAGCGCCAGCTCGAGGTGTTGGAGAATCTGCTTGGCACCAAGCAGATTCTTCTCAAGCAACTGGATCAGCACGCCCAGCAACGTTCCACCGTACTGCGCTCGGCTGGTTTGACCAACGACCTCGCAGGCCTGGAGCGCTATGCCGCCGGAATAGCTGAAGGAGCGGAGCTCTTGACCGTTTCGGCACGGCTGAGCGAGCTGATCGAAGAGTGCAAACAACGCAACGTACGCAATGGCCAAATTATTCAGGCCAATCAGATAGGAACCTCGCGAGTACTCAATCTACTCCAGGGAAACAGCTCGACGCCCATGCTCTACAACAGCCGCGGCAGTCATACCCGTGGTGGTTACCAGCGACCGCTCAGCTCGGCCTGACGACTATCCTTCCCCAAAGATCGCGATAAAGCTGCGTAGATGGCCGTTAGCCATTATTCTTGCGCACCGCAACTTACAGGAGTGACCAGGTGTCAGGATCTTTCGCCAGCGCCAATGCGCCCCAGCCACCCAAGGTGTATCGCTCGGCCGGCGAGATCATGGCATCTCTGCGCCCAGCGCTGCAGCACCACATCCCGCTACGGATCACCTTCGTTCGCCAGGGCCAGCAGTTCCAGAGCTTTGTCGTGGAACTCGACGAAGCCAAGGGGCTGATCGCGCTGGACGAGTTCATTCCCCGGGAAGCGGAACGGCTACTGGAACAGGGCCAGCCCTTTCGGGTGGACAGCCTCCACGAAGGTATCCTGGTCAGTTGGCAGATCGACCGCCAGGTCCAGTTCAGCGAACTCGATGGGCACCGCTGCTACTGGGTCGCCTTGCCCACGGAACTCACCTATCACCAGAGACGCAACGCCTTTCGCGTCAAACTCCTGCTGAACCAACCGGCCAAGGCGGAATTGGTTCAGGGTGCCAGTCAGATCCAGTTGCGCGGGCAGTTGATCGACCTCTCAGCCACCGGCTGCAAGTTGCGCTTTCCCGGCAACATCACTCATCTGCTGCAGCCTGGCCAGTTGGTACAGAATTTCACCGCCGAGTTACCCATGGGCGCCATCACCACAGCGGTGAACATCCGCCACGTGACCTGCCTGGAGCGCCTCGAACAGAGCGACGTCGGTGTCAGCTTCCACCAGCTGAGCGGTGCCACCCAGCGCCAGATAGAACGCTTCGTCTACCAGCTACAGCGGGAAAACCGCCGTTTCGAATAGCCGGGTACGGGCACGGGAGCCGTTAGCCAACGCCAGGATTACGGCGCTCCCGCTTTCTCAGGTTTTTCGGTAGACGCTTGCGCGACCCCAGCTGGCGGCTCCTCTGCGGCGACGGGCGTCTCAGCGGGTGGTTCACTGTGCATCTGCTCCTGGACTACCTGGCTATCTACCCGGGGATCGAGTGCCGCTGCCAGGGGTGAGCTGGTGGAGCCTTCAGGCATGGGCACATGGTTTAGCGGTGCCTCGTCAACCAAGTGCTTGCCGGTCACCGCATCGGGACGGATCCGCCAGATGAGCACGCCACCGCACAGGACGACGAAGGCATAGAGCATGTTGGGTCCGATCAGGTTCATCAGCCCGCCGACCACCAGTGGACCTATGCAGGCTCCCAGGCCAAAGGTCACCAGCAGCATGGCACTCAGGGAGACGCGGCGCTCACCTTCGATGTGATCGTTGGAGAGCGCGACCGCCAGGGGATAGAGCACGAACTGCAACAGGCTGACGATCAGGCCCAAGGGCAACAGCACTACCGGTGGGACGTGGGGCACTAGGGCCAGTGGCAGGGCGGCGATGGTGAGGGCTATGGCGACCACGCGGATCAACCAGCTGCGATCATGCCGATCGGACAGCCAGCCGATGGGCCACTGGGCGATCAGACCCGCGAAGATGCAGCAGGCCATGAACAGCCCGATGCGTTCGGTGGCCAGGCCCTGGGCGCTGGCATAGAGCGGTGCCAGGCCATAGAAGGCGCCGATCACCAAGCCAGCCACCAGAGTGGTGGTCAGTGACTGCGGGATGCGCTGGATGAAGAACGCCGGCTCCAGCGGCGCCGGCTTGAGCGGTGCCGGGTGGATCTTACCGGTCACCGCCACGGGTACCAGGCACAGGGCGTAGCAGATGGCGACCAGCATCACCTTGTCGACACCTAGGTCAGGCGAGGCCACCAGTATCGTCTGTCCCAGGGCCAGGCCGAGGTAGGAAGCGGTCATGTAGCCGGAAAAGACCTTGCCCCGCTCGCCCGGGCCGGCCTGCTCGTTCAGCCAGCTCTCCAGGACCATGTACTGGCACATCATGCTCATGCCGATCAGGACACGTAGCCCCAGCCAGACGGGCAACCACGGCAACAGTCCGATGCCGAGCACGGCGGCACCGGCTACACCCGCGCAGGTCACGTAAGCCCGAATATGGCCTACCCTGGCGATCAGCCGATGGCCCAGCTTGCCGCCGATCACCAGTCCCAGGTAATAGGCGGCGGTCAGGGCACCGACCCACAGCCCCTGTACGTGTTCCGCCGCCAGGCGCAGCCCCAGATAGGTGCTCAGCAACCCGGTCCCGATCAACATCAACAGCGTCGCGAAATAAAGTCCGCGAAACGCCGACAACACACGCCCCATTGCCTACTCCGTCGTCTCTTAGAAGCTGTTTACGATCTCGCGAGCTAGAGCCAAACAAGGCGAAAATGCCTGAGAAAGCGCAGTTTACGAGTGGTAAATGAGCATTTCGAAGGCCTTTTCAACGCCGTTTGGCCGACGCGCAGCAGATCGTGAACAGCTTCTTACGCACCGAGCGAGCGCAACGGACTCAGCTTCGTCGTTGCGCCGCCATCTGGGCATCCTCGCCCAGGCGTGGATTGTAGTGGCCCGCACAGGCCTTCATCAGTACCTGCAGCACCGAAAGATTACCTCTTACGCTGCTGATCTTGGTGGGTACCTCGCCCTTCGGATAGCGTCTCACGGTGGGGAGTTCCACGCAGCGGTAACCCAATTTCGGCACGCGATAGGACAGGTAGGCCAGCAGCTCGTAGGTACTGAACTCATCGCGGAACGGCGCGACGCGCGGATCCAGCAACATGGCCCTGCTGTAGGCGCGGAAACCCTGGGTGGTATCCGTCCAGTGGAAGCCGGAGGCCAGGCTCAGCATGGGCGCATGGATGAAGCGGATGGCGAAGTCGCGGGACTTGGGGGTGTTTTCCGCCACGCCACCCGCGAGAAAGCGCGACGCCTGGACGAAGTCGTAGCCCTGCTCGATGGCCTCGATGAAGCGCGGTATGGCGTCAGGATCGTCTTTGTCGTTGCCGTCGATGGTCACGATTCCGGTATAGCCCTCATCGAGCACGAAGGCGTAGGCGCAGCGTAACTGGGCGCTGAGCTTGCCGGGCGCCGTCTTGAGCAACAGCCCGCGGACGCCCAGCTCCTGCAGACGCTGGGGCTCCAGCGAACCATCGGTGCTGCCGCCGTCGACGATGATGACATCGGCGATATCGGCGATCTTCAACGCCGCCATGCGCCGTAGCAGACTGAGGATACGTTCGCCTTCGTTGATGACCGGAATCACCACGCAATGCGGACGGCTACGGCCGTTCCAGAAGGTCGTCGAATAGCTGGGCACCTGCCAAAGGGCACGTTCGGCGGCGGGAATTGCTGTAGTCATGAGTCCTCCAAGGTCAACCGACACGGGCCGTGATAAGAGCGACACCGGCAATGATCAGGACGATGCCTGCCGCCGTGGTCCAGGGAAAGGCTTCGCGAAAGATCGCCACCGACAGCAGCGCAACGCTGGCGATGGCTCCGGCCGTCAGCACCGGATGCGCCACGTTCAGCGGCAGCTTGGCCAGAGCGGCGGCATAGAGCAGGAAGGCCAGGCCGTACATGAACAGGCCCAGCCAGAACGGCCAGTTGCTCAGGGCGCCCATGGGATCGGTCAGGCTGGGAAAGCGTCGCGGTGGCAGCATCGCCATCTTCACCAGCACGCTCGCCGACGCATTGGAGGCGATGCCCAGGATCAGGATCAGCCACTTCATGCGGCGGCCTCCGGCAGATCGCGGTAGGCGCGGATGGCGACCTGCACCCCGCGCTCCAGCGCGGCCAGGTTGGAGCCCTGCTTGGCCGGCAGCATCTCGATGCTGACGACCTGCTCGGGTAGCCGCCGGGTCAGGGCGAAGGCGATGCCTTCATGATTGGTGCCCCCCTCCCCCAGGGTCACCAGGTCCGGCTCGCTGGCATGGACGTGGCCGATCAATTCGGCATGCTCCTCGAGCACGCGAGCGGCATCTTCCTCGTTGATGGTCAGGGCGCCGGTATCGAGTTGCATGAGTATCGCCGGATGAGCCACCGCCCGGACCACCGC
>Ga0157368_1000808_pt1 | contig 14235 bp, 7 predicted proteins | sample AttbisABBM3_FD_113146 | JGI IMG/M metagenome (GOLD analysis project Ga0157368, IMG submission 113146) | Fungus gardens microbial communities from leaf cutter ant in Botucatu, State of São Paulo, Brazil - Atta bisphaerica ABBM3 | ecosystem: Host-associated > Fungi > Mycelium > Unclassified ...
ATATAGTTATGCTTAGTATAAGAAACTATCAATCTATATACAAGTACAAGGGGAATAAGTGTTTAGCCAAATTTATACTGAGATATGATAAACTATAGAAGATTATTAGAGCATTTGCTGGCAAATATACTTTTAAGTATTTGATTTTAAAAAAAGAAACTTTCTTGAGCTTAATAATATAAATAGTAGACTTATTATTCTATCTTGTTATAAAGAAAGAAATTGTAGCAACCACTGCTGGAAAGATGATAATGTACAATTAGTAATGAACTTTAGAAAGTCAGTCTTGTTTAACAAGAGAAACTCAACAAGTTCTCACTGTATTAAACTCTTATATACTACTATATGCTAGTCTATATCCTACTTAATTAACCTTACCCTAAAATACCTTGATAATCATATATTTCATCATCTGACTAGTGAAATTACATTATGAGTGTCATGACACTGTTATGCCCCATAGTCATGTGATCTTCATTGTTTAGAGAAAAGAAAAAGAAAAATCAAATCAAGAAAAATAGGTAAAAAGAAAAGAAATCAGAATAAAATATAAGGGCTCAGAGTGTACTATAACAAAGGGGCTTCACAAATCACTAGACTAATTACAAATCATACACTCATAGGTGAATATGTGAATATTGATGCTATTTCTTTCCTCAAGAGAAAAATATATGTTTAGAAATAAATACCTGTTTATACAGAGAAGTTCCTTTGAAAACTCATAATTGTATCATTTATAATTACATTAGGTTAGTCAGTAACACATTGACTGATATTATTGGTTTCCTACAAGGAAATCTGGCACTTTCTGCTTCTGAAATAATATTTCTTAGATAGCTTTTGATTATCTTTTCTTTTTCATTTTTCATTTTATTTTTCCATGTTCTTATTCAAGTAGTTTTATACTGCCATGGCCTGTTGTCGTACTTCGTATAAATGATTTATGTTGACAACGGTGATTGATCATGATAATCTTATCACTAAAAAATAGCCTCTTATAATCTCTTTGTCCTTGTTTGAAAATATTCAATGATGACCAACATTCCCTTGAACGCTCCCTTGAACGCACAGGCTGGACTTGCAGGACATCTGGGACATCTCACCAAGGAGCAAGAAGAGGCTTTAGATAAATTCAAGGAAAACCTGTTCAAAGCCGATCTCTATACCCCATCAACGGCTACTGGAAGTGCATCGCACGACGATGCATCATTGTTGTAGGGGACCCAATCCCTCTTAGGCCACCCTTCTACTTCTAATGGATGTTCGCAGGCGCTTTCTGAGAGCAAGGAGTTGGCAACCCCACCTAGCACAGGAACAGTTTCAAGATGCCGAGAATTGGCGACTCAACCATGATGTGAACAACTTGTATGCCACATTTGATTTAGAAGAATTTGAATATGCGAAGAGATTCTATCCCAGATGGACAGGTCGTCGGGATAAGGTATGTTGAGATATAATCTTGTACTCACCAGTTCATCTGAGGCGCCAGAAGACAGGACTGCCTCTTTATGTCTACCGATTAGCTTCTCTGAACCTAGTAGAAAAGGAGTTGTACGCCACACCACCTGAACGGCGATACCAGCGGATGTATGTCAAGCAATTCCTTCCCTTACTAGTGCTTCTAATACAAGAAAGCAAGTATCGTTTTATACGAGGTCATGATGAGGTTCAGTTTTGCGCTCTGCACAGCACTTCCTCATCCTTCAAATCCTACACCAATATCATCCACGACATCTATCATAGATCTAGAAGGGGTTTCCCTTGGATTCATGTGGAGATTCCGAAACCACTTACAGGAATCATCTAAATTAGCTACTGCGTACTATCCAGAGACTTTGGGCACTGTTATTGTCGTCAACTCGCCTTCATTTTTCCCCACTGTATGGGGCTGGATCAAGGTATTCTCTGCAAAAATCCCTGATTTCCTTCTGACTCTCATCCCAGGGTTGGTTTGACGAGGGTACTCGAAATAAAGTATATGTATTAGGGAAAGAACCCGGTCCCAAATTGTTAGAGGTCATCGAATCCGAAGATTTACCCAAATCTTACGGCGGCACACTTGACTGGAAGTTCGAGGACGAGCCCAATCTAGATGCTGCAACACAACGACTCATTGGAGAGATGCCCAAAGGTCCGGTCATCTTTGAGCGAGGACGGGTAGAAAAGCCAGCCGTCGCAGAGCAAACAACACAAAGCTAGGTTTATTACATACTCTACAATGACGCCTCTTTCAAATTAATGCCCTTGTACACAGTCTACAATCACTCTAGAACGATAATGATAGTTAAAGAAGCCAGATTAAGTACGGAAGCTGGCAACAAGTATGTAGCAAAGATGTGAGATGATTTGACAAGATCTGTAGCAAGTATTTAAGAAAAGTCCAATTCGTCATCAGGTTCAGCAATGACATTTGAGATACCAAGGAATTGCAGGTCTACATCGGCTCAAATCCAAGTTCCATCGAAGAGCTTGTTTAAGTCTTTTGTAGTTTGATATCTTCCGTGGTCGTCATAGGAGAAGTTGCATATGGTAAATGAGTCCATGAGATAGGGGTATCAATGTGCCTTACCTCCAGCAGCAGTCCTTTTGTGAAGATACACTTTATTGGTTTCCTGCTGAGGATAGTCTTAAAAGTAACAGAAAAGTAACATACATTTTACTCAGAGAATAATGTAACTTGAGATACACCTTCAGTAACATCGCTATGGCGATAATAATGCTGGTTCGCATGGGGGGAGGAGCTTGTCTAGGCTATCCTCATCAATAGGAACAACTGGAGTCACTTGTAACGTAGTTGGTGTAACAACATCCTACTGCATCCTTTCGGGATTCTATATGTCTCAGGGTGCAGAATAAGACATACAATTTCAGGGGTGATCTGATGTATTCATGATGAGGATTCGAGTACAGCAGGTTGTGATAGCTCATCAAGCTGACACTGTAAATGTGATGGCGAAACTACTTCAAGCAGCTGCACACCAGTCATAGGCAGGACCACATAGCGAGGTACTGGATGATCATGACAAACTCCTCATGGGTCTTGCAATCAAAGGATGCAAAGTTTCCAGCCATGTAACAAGTAAAGTCAACATCATACTATTGTACCAATCAACAAGCACACCCAAAGATGGCAATTTACAGTGTAAATATCTGGCTTATATACTAATGTACTCTGCCTGAGATAGTATCCATGAGATGGAAACTGTAAGCAATTATCCTGGGTTTGAAGAGTTCTTAGATGTGTGATGAGGGTTTCACAGAGATAATAGAACACTTAGTGAGGATGTCCAAGAAGTAAATGAAGAGAGCTTATCCACACCAGATGATGTTTGAGGGCACAGATCAGGAAAAAAGGTGTTATTTGTGGTGTTGACCAGATGTGGCTGGATCATTGTATGGCAGAGAGAGTACAAGAGAGAAGTAGATCACTAGAGTTTAATTATCAGAGTAAGGAAAGTATAAGGTATCTACTTAGCTTTAAATATTAAGTACTGTAGTCAAAAATATGATTAAGAGAATAGTAGAGTAAAGGATAGCCTAAGAAAATACTACAGAGACAATCTCCAGATGATATAACTACCCAGAGTCTAGCTAATGAGTCACTAGATGATTAAACACAGAAACTTGATCTATATATAAGTTGTGGACAAATGTGGAAAATAAATATCTCAAAAGTCAGTCCATAACAGTATCTCCCTCTTATAGACTAAGTTCCCAAAGCTCAGAATACAATATGGTCTAAGAATGTATGAAAAAACACAAAAGCAGATAATGTTATGATCTCAAGATCTTAGAGTGGATCAAGAAAAGAAACCTTGTATAGGGTTTACACATGAGAACTTGATAGAGAGCTTCATACAGGATTGTCTACATTATATACCTCAGACTAATGGTCTATGCACTATCTTAGCCTATCCTAAATGACTATGTGTCTGCCTTAAGGCTACTATGTATATAGCACATAGTATAATATTATTCCTTCCAAAACCTTCTACCATTTTCTATCATGGCACATGATCATGTGATAGTGTGACCTGTGACTTCCCCCCTGATTCCTAACTCTAGTTGCAAAAATAAAAAATAAAAGAAAAGAAAAGCAAACAAGATAAAGTCTAATCTTTGCATTTCTAACAGATAAGTAGAAAAGAAGTAAATTTGCAATAAGAACAAGAAATAGATCAAGACAAAGGAAAGGGTTTAAGCTTAGATAAATATGTAGTATAGAAGTTATATACTAATTCTGAAGCATGAGTAAGATTAGTAGTGTGTAACCACTTGGATTTTGGATTTATCTTTCCTTATGATCCAGCCAGATGGCCTTGTAAAGGAGTTTGCAAGCTTGTTTTTAGTTGATTTTTGAGTTGAAAATCTAAAAGATTTTGTATTTGACTTCTTTGTTAATAGTAACATATACTAGAGAAAGATTAGATCAACTAGGAAAAGTGTTAGAAGAGGTTCAAACATTGAAGTGTAGAAGACTGGATAAACAGAATACATAGAGTTTACAAGGCAAATAGTAAATAAGTAAGTGCTAGGTCAAGCTATAATCTTATAGAGACCAAGATATTTCTTGTATAACTTCTTAAAAGGCCACATAGTATAGAAGAACTAAATTTTGGACAATCTATTGTACACTACTAGGACCACATCCCTTCCCACTACTAATGGCAACTTGGTAATAAAATTTACTATCAAATGTATCCATGGCTTCTCCAGTGTCTCACTCAACTTTAGTTTACAAAAACCTTTTAATCCACTTAGAAGAAGTCTGGAGTTAGAAGTTAGTATGTATTAGTAGATCATTGGTATTATTATTGTACCATAAAAATCTTAGACTCTGGAGTTTACTAAGATTGACTGCAGAGTTATAAGTATAGGAAGAACCTTGTTAGAAATCTTTTATCCTTCTTTAGACTTAGCTAAAAGGTGTGATGGTCACATAAATGTCACAGTTATAGTCATACTCAGTCATGTGACTTGGTGAAACATTATAGAAACTATTAGAAAAACTTAGTCATAGCTTTAGAGTAGGTTAGATATGTACAGAATAACTCTTAGAGATATATAAAGTAAACTACTCTGTAGTAGGAACTCTATTAAGCTCTCTTATGTTACTTAATATACAAGTACACTTTTGCCTCAATACTTAAGCCTAAGTCATAATAAGATTATATTGTGTTCAGAGTAAACTCTTTGTCTATAAAAAAATAGAAAGATATTAGCAGTAGCATTGTTACATTCTATTCCAGCTATCTGTCCCAAACCATGGATAACACTTACTTTCTCATCTGTACTCTTTAATATTTCTCAGTATGGATTATCTCTTTTCATTTTCTCTCAGATATCTTTACTGGTCTCTTACTAAACTCCATGGACTTCCACCTCCAATGTTATATTCTATGTTCTAATCTCATCTGTCCTCATCTGTCCCAACCTATGGATAACTACTTACCCCTCATCCACACTCTCTAACCTCTGCTAATGCAAATCAAACCTGTCTATTGTTATGATGCACATGAGGACTAACATTTTTCTTTCTCTTTTTCTTGATTTTATATTTTTTTTCTTTTGAATTTCTTTTTCTTTTTATTGATGGTGAAGAGGCATGTGACTTCAGTCACATGATGTGATGTCATAAAACCTAGAATGGACTAGAGTGGGCTAGAGCAGTCTAGATAAATGATGTTAAGAAGCATGTCAACAGCATGTCTACCTCATAGTGTATATATGGTGTACTTATGGACAACACATGGACATTAGGGCAGGAGTAATTATTTGTAGCATGGACCATGTGTAACTTATATAAATAGAGTAGCAATTCAGTAGAGACTCTTTGTTGAGTTCTCTTGTGATCTCCATATCGATAGTCTACTGAGAGCTTTATTATCTTGTGTGATTATTGGACTTTGTGTCTAGTGGTTGCCACAACATCTATGCCATCTCAAATATCCTTGCTAGTCCAAGATTAACTTCATATATATCTATCTCCTGACATCTGAGAATTACTAGTAGTTAGGATAACTCACTTAGCAGTTACATTCTAGATAGCTACCCTAGGTATACTAACTAGTACATAATCTGGTAGTTTACACTGTGGTAGTCATCCTGAAAATCAACTAAAACTAGCACTTCTCTTCTAGTGTTAGTAACAATACATCTTGCTATCTTTCAGTGGTTTTCCACTCTCTAAGTTCCCAGTCCTTGATTTGAAATATATGATCCATGTGGCTTATAGAGGCATAGCACATAAGCTGAAGCCAAAGGTCATTCTGATCTATCTTTTATGTTCTCAAATAATAAGGTGTGAACTACATCTAATATAAGGTCAAATTAATTCATTCTGTTTAACCATTACCTTTTGGGTGGTAACTAGAAGTGAAGTAAAGATACATGTTAAAGGCAATATTTAGGAAGTAAAAGAAGTTGAATATAAATCCTAATCTATAACCAGAAGTGACATAAGACAGAACTCCATATTTAGAGACTACATAGATAATAAAGAGTCATAATAACTCTATAAATGTGGTAGTATTGGATGTTAGAATAAAGATAGCCTGTTTGAAGAGTTAATTGACTATAACAAGAATAGTATTCAAGTTGGAAAAAAAGAAATTTTTTCAATGAAGTCCATAGAAATTGAATTCTATAGTTGTTCAGAAATAAAAAGTTACTTGAGTAATCTGTATAGCTTATAATACTAGGGCTTAGTTTGCATACAAATAATATATAATTTACATAATTCTTGTATATATAAGTGGATATTAGACCAAGTATATTTGCAGCAGATAAGTTTTAGTGTCTTGTTCTGGTCAAAGTGACCAGAAAAGATATAATCATAGTAATACTGGAAAGCTTAGATATAGAGATTGTTAATAAATAGCATATAAATCCAGTTATAAAAAAGAAAAAGACTAGAAGATTCAACTAACCAATAATTTTTAGAACAGATAAGATGTTCTGTAGCAGAGTTGTTATTTGCCAACATAGATTGAACATTAAGGTACAGAATATCAAGATCTAAAATAGTGGCTATATAGATGGAAAGACAGACTAGAATAGATATTCTAAGAGATACTACTAATTGTTCATAAGTAAAGACTAGATAAAAGTTATAGGAATTGATAGAAATAGTCAGTATTCTTTCTTTTAGAATAAAAATTCCATTAAGAATGTCTGGTTTGAATCTAAGTTGACTAGAGCAGAAGTAGATAACAAGGTTGAACTGGAAAAAACTCCAGCTATCTTGCTTGTTAATAAATCAGTATCTTAGTAGTTGAAAAATACTCAAAGTTCCTATAATCTGTGATAATGTTGTACTAGATAAGAAATATACCTAGAAGAGAAAACAATCTACAGGAAAATTACAGAAGATATTGGATGAGGCATGGAAATATTATCTGTAAAATGCAGATATGGATTACAAATGACCTTGGCTTTAGTAGATGTACTGCATCTCTACATGTTATAGTGGTCATATTTTGGGAGAGAGTACTAATAGAAAGTAGGATATAAGAGAAGTCAAGATTTCAAGCATGGATAATCTAGAATAGTACACTATACTAGTCAATTTTCAAGATGAAAAACTATAGAGTATCTATATGTCTTAAATACTAGTACTTAGTAACTAGGATTATATCTGAGAATTAGAGGAGACAAGTAACTATCCTAGGTACATTAAAATCCTCAGAAGAGTTTCATAGAGATTATAAGTAGGTTACATGATCAGTTATGAAGTAATTGGACATGAAATGGAACTAGGTTAATCTGTATCAGAAGAGTATATGTAGACCAAAAGAAAGATATTTTTATAGATATTTTGAGCAGATTGGATATTATGCAAGCATTGTCCATTATTTAGAGAGATTTGCTTTTTTTATCAATATATTATATATTTATCCAAACACATCTGATCCAATTGACTTCATTATAGTACTAAATCTGAAATGTTTTGAAAATAATAAGAAATTCATAATAATAAATTCCTTGTCTAAGTATCATAGTTGAGCTCAGTAGGGTTGAAAGTCTGGAAATAGAAAGCTACTGAATGAAATTTATTATCTTCTATTATAATTGACAAGATTGTAATAAGAGCATAGTTAGATACATTTATTTGTACAATGAGTTAAGTATTAGAGGGATCTAGTAAGTAAGGATAGAAGTAGGTTTAAAGGCCTTTAATTTAGAGTGTTAAAGACTTTACAATAAAAATGATCAAATTCTCAAGAGATATTCTTCTAAATGAGATAAGTGAGTAGAATGGCAATATTTGAGTAGTTGTAGATAAATATATGGTAAAGTTGACAAATTTAAGAAAAAACCAACTTTTTCAGTTCTAGTTAATCCTAAATGTTTTTGATTTTGTTATTAGCTATAGTGAGTTCAGAAAAGAAGAAAATATACTACTATCTCAGAATAGAATTCATTTTTTTGGCTTTCTAAAGATAGAAAAATACTTTCTTAACATATTTAGTATGATTATCTATATTATTAAGTACTGGAAGGTATTAGTGAAAGAGTATAACAGACTATCTAAATGATTTATAGTAGATATGGAAGATAGTCTTCTACTTGTTATCTTCAGCAATGTGAACAAGATAGTAAGTGTTATATTACAATCTGGTTTATATAAGGGGACTGTCAACTTCAATCTCTAGTTACAAAAACCTGCTGCCTCTACCTGCTGCCTCTGTTCACCATCACCCATATTCATACCTTTAACCCATTGTGTCCCTGGTTACCATCCAATGAGTTCCTTCCAATATAGTTCTCAATGTTTCCATTAGTGTCTATGACTACCTGGTGCAATCATTCCAGCCTTATGTCAGCACTGTTTTATCTGATTGCTATGGACTAGTAGAGGACTAGTAGAGTATTTAGAGTAGTGATCACCTCCAGGAAACCTTATCAAGTTCTCTTAGGTTTCTCTGGAGGTAAGTCATGTATTAGATATTACTTGTCAATGGACTTAGGTTTCTCTGGAGCTTGAAGTACATCTCCATGCTCCTACCCTCAGTTGTCCTAACAGTTTACTTCTTATACTCTAGGTGTTAGTGTACATGTCTGTACTAATCTATCCTAAAGCTATGACTAAAATCTTTTAGTAGGTTCTATCATCATATAACTGTATAACTGTAACTGTGATAGATGTGATACAGCTTGTGACATCTTGAACAGTCATAAAATAGAGCCTAATTAATCTGTGCCCTGGTACAGAAAATGTACAGATCAGAAGCAGAAGAGAGCTGCTATCCACTCAAAAAGTGAGTCAAAAGTGAAGGTAAGTGGTTATCTGGGATGGGAGTCAAATAATCTCAGATAATAATCCTGGACCAGTTATGGTGACAGATCATCAGTATGAAAAGTTTTCAGAGTGAAGAAGAAGAAAGTTTCTATCTATCATTGAAGAACAACTCTACTTACCTGGAAAAGAGATAGAGAGAAGACAATGTGAGTGTGTGGAGAGTGTTGAGGAACAACAGGACTTGAATGGTCAGAAGAAAAATTTTCATATAAGATTGTAAAAGTGAAGAAAATAAAAATAAATAAATAAAGGAGGGACAGGCTACCATTATCTAGTGACATTGAAGTTTTAAAGATCGAGTGAAGGAGGAAATAATTAAGCAGAAATGATAGAGATCCTTTGTCAGCTTCTAGAGCGGCGCATGCCAGGAGAAGGACAAATGTTCATTGAGCCGTATCTCTCATTAACATTTAACCACTTTTTTCCCATTAATGCCAGTAATACAAATACAGTTGTATCTTATAAGACTCTCTTCACTGTGTTCTCCGTGTCTCTGAACCCTTCTAGGCATTCTTCGCCGTTATCCATGATGGGATGATACTGCCGAATCACGTCTCACTGCAAACTCAATACTTTCCTCTCTCGCTGGGACAGCATCCAATCCAATCCTTGTCTCACTCTCACCATCCTGAGCACGAGTCTGATCTTCTCGATCAAAACCAACGGACCATTCCCATTCCCAGAATCTCCAGCCATAACCGTCGTGTTTCGGCTTGTGATGATGGCGGCCATGGTTGTCGTTGGTAGGAGACGGGGAGGAACAAGGATCTCCATCGAGGCCATGTACAGTGTTTCGATGACGACTAGCTTTACGGAGATTGAGAGTGATGCGGGACATCATAGCCACAGTGATCCTGACGATATACATACATATGAGTAAGTGTCAAGGGGAAAGGAGACGACTAACAGTTGTTCAGATCTAGTGAGAGAAAGTGAGTATACGCGTGTGTGTATGTAGACGATCAAGGGGACTTGCTGTGCTGCAATATTTCTAATTCCTTCAGGTGCACTAACGATCATGATAGTTAAAACGAGTGTTACAGTTACAATAACACTGCGATGAGATGAATTTAGAACTTCTCAAACTGAGTTCGTGGGACTTTTTACCTATAATACAAAAGCCCATCTTCGCAAAGTCGTTGAATGATGTACGAGGTCTGAGCATGACGCAGAAAAAGAGGGATAGTTCTGTTGAGGGTAAGAAGGAAGATAATGGTGTCATAAATGAGTGGGATCCAGGCGGATGAAGAGGCGAGGACCCGGGCGTAGAGCTTGCTGGAATCAAAGACCATGCTGCATGCTGAGGTAGTTTGTTCATCGGGTTGGTGGTGGTCTTTGTCTATTTATTTTCACTTACCATGAATATCAGATGATGGGTTATGTATAACAGCTGAAATTCAGGTGGTGCGTTTGTAAGTGTGTGTGTATCACTTGGGGCGGGGGACTTACGACCCGCATGAGCAATCAGCCAGGCATTGATGCCAGTTTCAAAAAGGAGGAAAAAGGAGAGAAAGAGGGTTATCCAAACATGGTTAGAGTAGATAGCGCGGATACGGAGAAGCATCATGACGCCGACAACTTCAACGGCGAGAGCAACGGTGATACCTTCGTATCTGACGAAGCGTGCGCAACTAAAGATGGAGCCATGTCAGAATAGATGGATGAAATTAGGGAGGGCTCACATCTATGTGTAGATAGAAGTTGAATGGCGGAAAGCGAAGATTTGAGCTACTTACCTCGGGAGTCCATAGTGAAGATAGATAGGCTGTACAGAGGTGTGGGTATGAGTGAAGACTTGAGGAAGAAACGACGAACCGAGGAGATTGAGGATGAAACTGAGAGGAGTAAAGTATCGGTTCTAGGATTATCAGCCGAGAACCCTTGTGCTTGAGGCACAGAACTTACGAAGAAAAAGAGATAGATGTCTGTGGAGTGTGAGATTGCAGAGAAAATATAAGTGGAAAAACTCACAAGGTCCTCTTCTACCTTTCCATATGTATTCGACTTCGTCGGCAAAGGTGTCGATATGGTCCCAGAGTAGAGCGGTGAAACTCGCAACGCCTACAAGCTAGAGGTGATGGTGATAATTGATGATGGTGATGAGAATGAGAACCAGTGAGACCTACGTTGGTTCTGAAACTGCCGCGTCAACCATCAGAGATGATAATTCCGAAGGATCTGTTCAAACCGCACGTACGTATCAAGTTGGTCTTTGGATGGGGATGAATAGTTGATATTTGACATGAAGATGGAAAGGAAAGGGGGGAAAGAAACGAATGGGTTGGAATGTTGCGAATTATGGAGAGTTGGAGTAAGTATCCATGGTATGCAGAGTCACGATGTTGGAGACGAGAATGATACGAGCAACAGGGTGCTGAGAGAAGAGATGACAATACAACATGTTAGGTTGAAGCATGGTTGAATGTCGATCGAGACGATGAGGAAGATATCGTTGAGAGGATGGGGGACTAGTAGTGGGGGAGGATCAGGGCACGTCCGGTGAGTCGGGTATCAAAAGCTGATCGTGCCGAAAGATTGCCGAAGAATGAAGTCCGAAAAGGGAAAGAGGACAGCAGCTGCACACACCCACGACGAAAGACTATTGTCTGAAACCTTCATCTCCCTCAAGGTCAGTCCGTATGCTGAATTTTCCGACTGTGGTGGCTTGGGAGGTGTGTTTATAGTGTTGCTGGTGCAGAATTTTGGGTTGGAATGGATGGATGCGTGAATGGAGAGGTGGATGAACTTGGGTTTAGAGTACTGACTTGGTTGTTGACAGACCTGTCATGGCTACCACCAAAACAACCAAGGGCAAGACCGTTGCCAAATGTGGGTTTATTGTATTGTTCTCAAGGCTTATGCTGATGAATAGTATCAGCAAAAGACTCGAAAGCCAAGGCCGCCAAAAAGGCAGCTCTGCAGGGCACACGGTCACACAGCGCACGGAAGGAGCGGTTCTCGGTGTCGTTCCACCGGCCCAAGACACTGAAGCTTGCTCGTGATCCCAAGTACCCGCGCAAGTCGATTCCCCATGCGCCGCGGATGGATCAATTTCGTACCATTGTCTCGTGAGTAAGGGGAGTGGGGCCGGAAGCAAGCTGACATGATATTTACAGACCATTGAACACTGAGTCTGCGATGAAGAAGATTGAGGAACACAACACATTGGTGTTTATTGTAGACATCCGGTCGAACAAGCGCCAGATCAAGGATGCCGTCAAGAAACTGTACGATGTGAATGCGGCCAAGGTGAACACGCTGATCCGGTGAGTATGGTCGTGTTTGGCTAGAGCCTGGGGCTGAGTTTTCCCACAGGCCTGATGGGAAGAAGAAGGCGTATGTGCGGCTGACAGCTGACCACGATGCTCTCGACGTGGCCAACAAGGTAAGGCAACTCGTCACGTGTCTGTTTCCTCCTGATCGTTGTGTTATGTTTTACGCAGATTGGTTTCATTTAGACCTACGTAGCACGTGTTCTCTATCGTGGGAATCCTTTGTTGTAATGATCCCGAAATGTCATTTTCTTCTTTTCTTCTTCTGTCTGAACCCTGCACGCTCTTTTCTGTCTGCAGCGGCCCTTGCCCGCGTCCTGCTCCTCAGCACTCAATGTTTTTTTCTCTGTTTTGTGTGCTTTTTGTTGTCTCTGCCCGTGCAAATCACGCCCATGCTCGTCGCTCTCTAGCCATTGTCCGCAGACAGGGCGCCCTGGGTAACCTGGGCGATCACCTTGATGCAGCGCTCTTTCGTGCGTCCTGGTTTTTTTTTCTTGTTCACAGCTGAATGCGTGGTTAGAACCTGCCACTACTCATCACGGTCTTCTTGGCGGCCTTGGCGATGTCCTCGACGGTGTCACCTCTGACCTCGGAGACATTGCAAACGATGTGCTTCCTCCTCCCTCACCGGCCCCAACTACTTCTGCCCTTGAATCTGGACCTTCTACTACTTCTCTTTCGTCTTCTTCTACTACCTTTACCATCCCCGCTACGACCTCTGCCATCCTCGTTACTCCCTCTGTCCATTCGTCACCCTCTCCCACCCCGACAACGAATGGTGGTCTCCTGGATGGTATCGGTGATACCTTGGGTGGAGTGACTTCGGACCTTGGAGGTGTCGTGACAGATATTCTCGGTGGCGGAGACACTACTCTTCCTTTCTCTTCTCCCACTACATCTGTCCCAGGAGATGGCCCTACTACTCCCTCTGTGAATTCGCCTTCCTCGACACCTGCTCCGACGACAACTAATGGTGATCTCCTGGGTGCCATCGGTGATACATTGGGCGGAGTGACCTCGGACCTTGGAGGCGTCGTGACGGCTATTCTTGGTGGCGGAGACACTCCATCTTCCACCCCCGCTGCTACTACAAGCCTGTTACCACCTGTCGTAGTCCCACCCGCCGCCGATTCCAGCACGGGCTCTTCATCAAGCTCTTCTGATGCCTCTGCCACTAGCACGAGCTCGCCATCAAGCTTCTCTGATGTCCCTACCACTGGCATTGGCTTGACATCGAGCTCTTCTGATGGTGCTACCTCTGACACCGGACAGAACCCTTCTCATGGCGCTACCACTGGCGCGAGCTCGCCATCAAGTTCCTCTAGTGTCTCTCATCCCTTGGTCACTCCAGCTTCAACCTCGTCAGATGACGGTGGGATTCCCGGTCCGATTACCAGTCTTCTTGGAGATGTTACCAGTGCCATCTTGCCCCCGTACACCAGTCCTCATCCATCTACCACTTTACCATCTTCGGACGATAGTACCATTACCCCCTCAACCTCTCTTGATGGGTCTACTACAGATTCTCCTGTTTCGCCGCCTGCTATTACTGCATCTCCTACATCTTCTAATCCAGAAAATGGGGGAGGTATTCTCAATCCCATCACCAGTTTGCTCGGTGGCGTCACCAGTGCGATTTTAGGTCCAGGCCCTACGGATAGC
>Ga0157368_1000809_pt1 | contig 14217 bp, 11 predicted proteins | sample AttbisABBM3_FD_113146 | JGI IMG/M metagenome (GOLD analysis project Ga0157368, IMG submission 113146) | Fungus gardens microbial communities from leaf cutter ant in Botucatu, State of São Paulo, Brazil - Atta bisphaerica ABBM3 | ecosystem: Host-associated > Fungi > Mycelium > Unclassified ...
AGCTGAAGTGAAGGGTGCATTCATCAACCGGGGGTACCGGTTGATCGTTCGCGCTACCGAATGCTTAGCGAACTTGGGGTTGGATCAATGCGCTTGGGGCGCATCGCAGTCATGAGATCCAGACTGCCTGGGGCATGTTGCTGACAACGTCAGCGGAACATGGCTCAAGAATGTTCAAGGGGCTCCGCCGTTGTCAATTGCCCCAAATGAAAAAGCCCTCCAAGGAGAAGGGCGGGGTAGGGTTCAATCGAACTCGAAGCAACCGCAGGGGCAGGTCATGGAGTCCAAGCCGTGGCTGCAGATTCCATTGGCTGCGTTCTCCTGGTCGGCACGCTCTTCCTCCTCAGGGCTGAGGTAGTCGAACTCCTCACGCGCATAAGCGAATGCCTTGATCGCGTCTTCGCTGCCCTGCTCGTCGTCACCAAATACCCTCCGCATCGAGGCGGCGAAGGCCTTGTTCACCATCACCTCGTACGTGGGATAGCGCTGGCACGCCTGGGAGAAGAGCTTGTCTACCTGCGCCTCGATGCTGGGCTGTTCGGGCTCGACGGGTGCATCAACAGTGGATTCGCTCAGCGTTTCGAGTACCGGGGGATGCTCGAGCTGCGGTTCGCGATTTGTTGAGCAGAGGTCAATTGGTTCACCGAAAACGGGGCGACGTAGCGGTAAGGCCACGAAGCTCAGGGCGGAACCGAGGGTGCTGAAAAAACGCTGGGTGAAAGCGGTCATGATGTTTCTCCTGCAAAGGCTGAATGCGGAGAAACACTGACCCTGGCGGGGGGAGTGTCCCCGCTGGGTGGCTGTAGCTGAAGTGAAGGGTGCTTCCATCAACCGGTGATACCGATTAACCGTTCGCGCCTCCGGAAGCTTGGCGAACTATGGGTGCGGATCGACGTGGGTAACCACGTTGCAGTCTTGAGATCCAGAACTGCCTGGGCATGTTGCTGACGACGTCAGCGGAACATGGGGCAATCATCGGAGGCGGCGGATAAGGCTGTCAAGCGGAAGGAGGGCAGAGCGAGGCAAAAGCGGAAGCGGCGGTCGAGCGAGGGGGAGGAAAGCAGGAGAAGCGCGCCAGGCGCAGCGCTGGGTCTAGCAGCAAGGCGCCTCGGCGAGGGTGAGGCTAGTGGAGCTCAAGATAAAGATGCCACCTGTGAGCGTGAGCACCGGCGCTGGTGGTCCCTGGGCATTGACCTACCGTCCTGATGATCGTCGCATTCACCCGACCCGTTATCGTGGCTAGGGCCAGTAATCGCAAGGCACGCATCCGCGCACAAAGGGATCCCATTTTTGCGCCGGCGGGCACCGGCAGAGAGGAAGGCTACCCGAGGGGTAGCCTCGTCCACCAGGCGATGCCGAGAGGACCAGGCTACCCATCGAATGCAGCTGAAGGGGAGGAACAGTGTGGGCCAACACACCAGGTTGGCCCGAAGTACAGTGTGCACCGAACCTTCTGTGAGCCCTATGTGCCTGTAAACCCGCTTATCACGAAGTTAGACGGCTGCGTGTCAGCTGCGGAGCAGGGAGACACAGGGAGAGCATCACGCAAAGATCTACACGCCCTACCCGATGCTTAGCGTGCTCTGGGGGTGGAGCTTCAGGACCAGGTCGAGAAACTCCGGGGTTGCCACTGATGACCGCCAGTGCGCGAGCGGGGTGGAACGCTTGCATTATGAGGCTGTGACCGTGACAAAGGCAAGAAAGCTCCCGCCGGCCCCGGAGCCTACGCGGAAGCGCTGCTGCGCTTGGCTTTTCCTGGGCCGCTTTTGCCTTTCCCTTTTGATGTTTCGATGTTCACTAGGCCCTTGCAGTCGGGGTACCGCAGGCAGGACCAGAAGTCGCCGCTCTTGCCCTTTCGCTGCGCCATCTTGCCCTGACAGAGCGGACAGGACGGACCCTCCGGGACCTTAATGTTGAGCGTGGTCTGGCGGTACTGGGCGACCAGCTTGCCGATCCAGGCGCCTTGCTTGGCGATGAAGTCATCCAACTGCATGGTGCCGGCCTCGATCATGTCCAGGGCCTGCTCCCAAATGGCGGTAGTGCCCGGATCGGCCACTGCCGGCGGCACCGCGGCGATCAGTGAGACGCCGGCGTCGGATGCCCGCACTGCCTTGCCCTTCTTGAGCAGGAACCCACGATCGATCAGGCCCTGGATGATGCTAGCCCGGGTGGCCTCGGTGCCGATGCCCGTGGTCTCTTTGAGCTTGGCGGCCAGGCGCGGGTCGGTCACCAGCTTGGCCACAGTCTTCATCGCCTTGATGAGATCGCCTTCGGTGTAGGGCTTGGGTGGTTGCGTCTGCTGCGCTTTGAGTTGTGCCTGCTGAACCTGGGCGCGAGAGGCGTTCTGCAGCGGTGGCAGGATCTGCGCGCGGTCTTTTTCCTTGCTGTCCTCATCATCCTCAGCGGCAGGCGCGGCCTGGAACAGCGTCTTCCAGCCCGGCACGACGATGCGCTTGCCCACTGCCCGTAGAGCGACCTGGTTGCAGTCGAAATCAGCCACCGTCCGGTCGAACTCGTGGTGGCGTATGAATTGGGCGAGGTAGTGCGCGCGGATCAGGCTGTAGACCGCACGTTCCTTGTCGCTCATGGCGGACAGGTTGGCGGGCTCCAGGGTCGGGATGATGCCGTGGTGCGCGGTGATCTTGGCGTCGTTCCAGGCCCGCGAGCGCTGCGCCGGATCAATGCTGGCCAGCACTGGGGCAATGGACGGATCGGTCCGGCGGATCGCCTCGAGCACGGCCGGCACCTCCGGCAGCATGCTGGTGGGCAGGTAGCCGCAGTCGGTCCTGGGGTAGGTCGTCGCCTTGTGCGTCTCGTACAGCGCCTGGGCAACGTTCAAGGTCTCCTGGGCCCCGAGGCCGAGCTTCTTCGAGCAGATCTCCTGCAGCGTGCCCAGATCGAAGGGCAGGGGGGCCACCTCCTTGACCCGCTCGGTCTCGACCGACACCGCAATGGCGGTAGATCCCGCGGAGAGGCGTGCCTGTGCCGCCTGGGCATGACGCTGGTCCAGGCAGCGGCCCTCGTCATCAGTGATGTCGCGAGCAGGTCGCCACTGAGCAGTGAAGGTCTGGCCGTTGGCGGCCAGCAGCACCTCCAGGCTCCAGAACGGCACCGGGACGAAGTGGGCGATCTCCCGATCGCGGTCGACCACCAGGCGCAGCGTAGGCGTCTGCACTCGCCCAACCGACAGCACCCCGCTGTAGCCGGCCTGGCGGCCGAGGAGGGTGAACAGCCGGGTGAAGTTCATGCCAATCAACCAGTCCGCTCTGGAGCGCGCGAGTGCCGAGTGATACATCGAGAAGGTTTCGGTCCCGGGCTTGAGGCTCGCCAGGGCCTGGCGGATCGAGGCGTCGTTGAGCGCCGAGAGCCACAATCGCTGTACGGGGCCGCGGTAGCCGCAGTGCTCCAGCAGCTCGCGGGCGATCATCTCGCCCTCGCGATCGGCGTCTGTCGCGATGACCAATTCGGTTGCCTCCTTGAGCAGCGCCTTGACCACCTTGAACTGGCTGCTGGTCTTGGCCTTGACCTCGACCTTCCAGCTTGCCGGGAGGATCGGCAGTGCATCCAACGACCACGACTTCAGCTGCGGATCGTAGGCCTCGGGTGGGGCCTGCTCGAGGAGATGGCCGATCCCCCAGGTGACGACCACGCCATGGCCGCGAATGCAGCCTTCACCGCGTCCGGTGGCGCCGAGCACCCGGGCAATGTCCTTGCCCTGACTGGGCTTCTCGCACAAAAACACACGCATGGGATTCCCCTGTCAAAGGCCATCTGGCCTACAGGGCGAACGGTGGCAGGTGTGTAATACAAGGGCAGCGCTTAACCGAATCTTGTCCTGATATGGTTCAAAATCACCGAGAGCTGCGCTGCTCATCACAGGGTTTCTAGTTCCTGAAGGAGCGGTGCCGGCAGAGGAGCGTACGAATGCGGCGCAAGGTAGTGCGGTTCATCCGCCGTAGAGGAATCATCCGGAGCATGCGCATCGCTTCGACCTTGTCGTGACGCACGGCGTACTTGAGCGCTTTGTTCACCAGCGAAGTATGCCCCTGCTGGTACGCAGGATGATCTTGATAGGGCGCTATAGCCTTCAAGTCAGCCTCAAGCAGTGTCTTGTATCGCCTGGATAGATTGCCCAGGTGACGCCGATAGCGGGTCACCTGCACCGGGATAATGGCCAGAGGGGCGCCAAGCGCTGCTATCTTGAGGGTTATTTGAAAGTCTTGAACGCGAATATCAGGGTCATAGCCCCCAACCTTATCAAGAGCCGCACGACGATAAAGGGCAACGGGTGCGCCTATGACAAGCGTATCTCTGAGGATCTGGTCAAAGTGAAGTTCCAGCACCTCGTTCGCGTATTCATCCTTGAGCCAATTGTCATCCTGGTCGATGAAGCTTACGAGTGCGCCTACACAAGGCGTGTCAGGATGACGCTCTAGGTAATCCGCCCGAACGCTCAAAGAGTGCGGCAGCATCAAGTCATCAAGATCGGGCGTTGCGACGTATTTTCCGGTTGCGCAGGCCAGCCCGCGATTGAGCGCCGCGCTCACTCCGCCGTTGGCTTGGGCGATCAACACGAAGGGGTATTGTCCTTGCAGCTCCTGCAGCCGCTCTAGGCTACCGTCGGAAGACCCATCATCTACGACGATGACCTCGAAATTGGGATAATCCTGGGCAAAAATACTGGCCAACGAGGATTCGAGATAGCGTCCGGCGTTGTAGCAGGGCACTACAACGGAGATGAGTGGGGCGTTTGTCATTGACACGACGTTCGTCCCTGAGGAAGTGGCCGACATAGGGGTTCCAGAGGCTTTCATAGCTACTGGAACTATTGTAGGCGATGGGGTTCAGCAAGCAAAAGCGCCTTTACGATAAGCAATTTCTTGTCGTAAATCAGCGATAGGCCACGGCTGCCCCAGCAGGCACGGCTGCTGGGAGGGCTACCCCAGTCGCTCCGGAGCTAGGGCTCACCAGTTGGCCACCCGTGGCGTAACCCACCGCGGCGGACTCGGTAAGCTCGGCCAGCGTTGTGACCAGCCCGTTAGGCGGCGCTGCGTAGTAGGCATAGCTGGCCCCTGCCGTTACATAGCCGCTCACACCCGCCGCATGAACCCACCAACTCGGTAACGCTAGCGCGGAATCCGCCGGCGCGCCGGAGACGCCTGGATTGTTGTAGGCATATTCGGCCAGCGCATTACGGTAGATCAGTAAATTGTGGGCAAGCGCTGATACATCTACCGCTTGGCGGCGGTTATCGCTGCGCTGGAGCTGCTCGCCTAGTAAGCCAGCTCCGGCCAACATCACTACGAGAATGACCCACAACAGAGGCATTGTTTAACCTTCCTTCCGACACAGCCGGTTTTGTTCTTGCGCCAACGTCTTGAGATGATCGTGATCGATAACGTCGCCTTGGTAGCGGTTCAGGACTTGGCGCAGACGTAGCGGTTCTTATCGCCTTCTTCAACCAGCCAGTGCACCAAGTAATATCCCGAAGGGCAGACCCCGCAGTATGGATCCATGCCTTGGCAGCGGATGTTCCCATCCCAACCACAGTAGTTGGTTGCCATGCCACAGATCGTCCCTGAGACATCTGAGGCCATCGGCTTCCACCACCCATTTTGGCAAGACAGAAGTTTCCCTGCGCCGTCGCGGCTCACTAGACCATTCGGGTTGCAGCCAGTGTTTTCATTAGCGGTGCCGTTTAGCTGAAGGTATTCGCCGACGTAAGTACGTCCTTCCGAGAAAAGGCTATTGCCGCGCATTTGACCTGGCGTATACACGTTTTTGCCTGCATAGGCCCTGATCCAGTCGCTATCAGTCATGTGCCAGCCGCCGCCCCATTTTTCGCTGTACCAGCCAGTGTCACCTCGCGTCCTGAACCAGCCCGTGGTGTAGGTTTCTCCCGACATGCTGGCAGTGACGCCCTGGACGTTGCCGCGGGCGTACATCGAGCCGGTGGTAACGTCGCCTGTCACAGCGACGCTGCCGCCGACTGTTGCATTGCCATTCATCGAAGCATTGCCCTGCAGGTACATGGATCCAGCCCGCAGGTCGCCGCCGGCGGTGACTGTGCCATTGAGGTTCACGTTGCCACTGGCATTGACGTTGCGGCCGGCATTCACGTCGCCAGTGATGCTGGCGGTACCCGAGGCGGTGATATTGGCCGCATTGTTCAGGTCGTTGCCGCCCATGTTGAGCGCTGTGTTCATCCGATTCAGCTCAGGCTTGCCGGCGATGGCATTACGGTAGAGGTAGTCGTTGGCCAGGGTGCCGTCCTGCAGGAACAGGGCGCTGGCGGTGTGGCCCGCGCCAGGGCTCACACCATAGTTGCTTAGCGTTAGCGACCAGCCGCCGCGCACACCTTGGATGATGCCGGTGTTGGCCTCCGGTACGAAGCCCCCCGGGGCCCCGAGATTCTCTGCGATCTCTCGGGTACCCATCTCGTCGATGACCTGGCCACCGGTGGTCAGCACGATAGATTCGAGTTGGTTGTTCGCCACCCGTCTGGCCAGCACGACGAAGGTCTGGCCGAAGGCGTTGACATCGGCGAAGCCCGTCGGCAGGTAGTTGGTGTTGCGTAACATCGCCGGGGTGATCTGCGCCGGCGTCGTGGTGCCGGCCGCAGCGTAGACCGTGGCGAAGTTATCCTTGAGGTACTTGGCCGCGGCATCCGCTACCTGCTTTTGCTGGTCGGCCGCGATCTGGTAGTTCTGGGAGTCCATGCGGTTCATCACCTGGTTGATGCCGATCCCCGCAAGGATCGACAACACGATCAGGCCAAACAGCACTTCCACGGCGATGAAGCCGGCCTGCCTTACGTTAGCTTGCGCGCTCATGCCCACAGACTCCTATGGAATTGGTTTTCGATGTCCTGATCCAGGCTCGATATCTCATTCTTGCGGATCTTCTCCCGGATGGCGGGGCCGTCCGCCTCGGTCAGCAGCAGGCTGCGTACCTTGAGGATGCGGCGATCCTTTTGGGTCTCCAGCGATTGCGCCACGACGGCGACCAGGCCCTGAGCCAGAATCTCGCGGGCGTTCTTGATCTCGTTGCTGGCGAGCGCCAGGACGCGATCAAGGGCCTGTGTCGGACTGCCGGCGTGGAAGGTACAAACGACGAAGACGCCGTTGATGGCGGCGCGCACAGCCTGAACAGCTGCAGCGGTGTCGCGGATCTCGCCGATCAGGATCATGTCGGCTCCCGTGCGTAGCGCCCGTAGCAAGGCCTCTTCGTAGCCACCTGTGCGGCGGGACACCTGCATCTGAATGCAGCGTCCCTGCCCGTGCAGCCCGTTTAGGTTCGTTTCGGGAGGATCCTCGATCGCCAGCGCGGTCCCGCCGCACTCCTGCAGGCGAGCCGCAATCAGGGACGCAGCGCTGCTGGTCTTGCCAGTGCCCATCTCGCCGCAGAAGACGACCAAGCCACGCACCTGGTCATTGAGCATGGCATTGGCCAGTGGCTCGGGGAAACCAAGCAGGTGGAAGGGGCGGATCTGTGCATTGGATTTTCGAATGATGAAGACGTCTTGAGCGAAGGCGTCCTTGATCTGGGTCACCCGCAGAACAATGCCGTCTTGGACCAGCGAGAATTCAGGGTCGCCATGATCAAGGATTGTGGCCAGGCACCGCTCACGCAGTGCCTGCAGCTCATCACCCCACGAGGGAGGCGCGCTGTCGCGCCGGCTTCCAGAGCCGTCCAGCCCCTTTACATCGGAGAAATCAGGACCGAGAAAGAGATCGACGAAATTGGCTTGCGTGATCAGGCTCATACCGGCTCAGTAGGCGGTCCAAGCGACGATGTTGCTGTCCTTGCTGCAACCGCTCGAGGCCGTGGCGGAGTCGACTTCACCGGTGATGGCTGTGCCGCCATTGATCGTGGTCGTTACCTTGGTGCCGCGGCTGATCTTGGTGGCCAAGGTCGCACAGGCATCCTCTGGAAGACCGTTTTCGGTCACGGTGAAGGTCATGCCACCGGAAACAACGGTGACGGCACCGTTCCAACTGTTGTAAAGGTTAGAGCCTGACTGACTCATGCTCGGCAGGCCCTTGGTGGTGACCAGCTGGGGGATCAGGTTCGTACCGGACGTGCCGTAGCCAGAGCTGCTCTTGAGCTTGCGCGTATTGGCGATCAGGGTACCGACGTTGGACTGCTCGGTACTGACATCGGAGCTGCCGAGCAGGCCTAGCCCGGCCGACACGGCCCCAGCGATGCCCAGGGCGACGACGATTAGCACGAACAGGGTGCTCAGCTCCAAGAAACCACGTTGACGGCGACTGCCGGAAAAACTTTGGGTACGCATCTGCGACTTCCTCACTGCAGGGGGTTGGGTTGAATCAGCGGTGTATGTTTGAGGTGACGGCTTCTTGCATGCCATAGGTGCCCAGCAGCACCAAGATCATCAGCGAACCCATGGCGATGGCTGAGAGGGTCAGCAAGGACTTGCTGTATCGCCCCACGATCTTGAGTGACTGCTCCAGCCAACGGATGCTGAAACGGTGAATGGCCTCGGAGAATCCCTTGCGGGTGGCCAGCACGCACAGGAACTGGACGGCCGTCTTGTCCGGAAAGTCGTGTCCGGCCAGTCGCAGCGCTTCACCGAAATTCTTGCCCATCCGCACGCCGTAGATGGCTGCCACCAGGCGCTCGCGCAGCCAGGGCTTGGCGCCCTGCAAGAGGGACTCCAGGGCCTCGACCTGGTTGATGTTGGCCTTGAGCATCACGGAGATGTTGAGCAGGAAGGTGGAGCCGTGAAGGGCTTTGTAGATCGACCATGGCGGCAGATCCTCAAGCTTCACCCGCAGCGGACCGGTGAAGTAGGGCAGCGTTGTAATGATGACGATCAGCAGGGCTACCAGCGTGATGAGCGTGAGCGTTCCCCACTCCTGGACGAAGGTGGCGAGCAGATAGAGCACACGCGGTGCACCGGACCAACTGTCCGGGTTCGATGCTCGCGTCATGGCCGGCACCATACGGGTTGCCACAACGTGTAGTAGATACGCCATCAGGGCCCAGATAAAGCAGGGGTACAGTGTCGTGCTCACGACCAGCGAGCCAATCTGGCTGCGCGCCTCGATCATGCGGACGCAATCCAGGAAGGCCTGGACCAGGGCGCCGGAACGCTCGCCGGCGCCGATGATCGCGGCTTCCTGGTAGGGCATCCATTTCTGGCAGGCCTCGGCCAAGGATTTGCCATTGCGAACGCCCTGGACCATGCCCGCGCAGGCCAGCGCTACCGGGTGACGTGGCTTCTTGCCGTTGTCGCTATAGATCCCACGAACCTCGTCCAGGGCCTGGTCGATACCAACGCCGTTCTCGATCAGTGCGCAGACGCTCTCGTAGAACTGGATTCGTTCCTTGCTCCCGAATTGCTTGGCGTAGAAGGTATCGGCGAAGGTGCTGAGGCTATCCAGGACCCTACTGATCATGGGGTTGCTCCAGGACGTAAAGGTCGAAGTCCAGCGGGCCGACGATGGTTTCGGCCATGCGAGGATCGATCAGACCGGCGGCAACCTTGCGGATGGTGTGCTGAATCTTGGTGATCCCGCCCATCTCCCGGACCCAGTAGGTTTTCGCCGCACTGGCTCCCTTCTCACGAAAGATCTGCATGAAGCGCTGGTTGGGCAGCAGCACTTCGGCAACGACGGTGCGAGAGGAGACGCCCAGCTTACGGCAGTGCACGCAGCCTGGGCCCTGCAACTTGACGCTCTTCGTATCCATGACTCGCGCAAGTCGCTCGACGAGGGCCGGATTCAACTGCTCGTGTTGGCTGGCCAGGGGCAGGGCGCAGTGACTGCACAGCACAGGTAGCAGCGACTGGTTGATGAGGCCTGACATGAGGGCAGGGTCTGTGACGAGGCTGGGATCAGCGCCCATGTCGATGAGGCGCTGCAGGCTCGCCACCGCGTTGTTGGTATGCAGGGTCGAGAAGACCAGGTGACCGGTCATGCCGCCGCGGAATGCTGCCTGGGCCGTGGCAAGGTCGCGCACCTCGCCGTACATGAGAATGTCCGGATCCAGGCGCATGGTGTTGGTGATGGCGCCGTCCCAGGTCTCGGCATGACCCAACGGCGACTGGTTGGCCTTGAGCGGATACTCGGGTGGATCCTCGACGGTGAGGATGTGGCGAGTGCCGTCTGTTTCGCTATGAAGTGTATTGAGGGTGACCTGCAAGGTCTTCGACTTGCCGGAGCCGGTTGGTCCAGTGATCAGGATGACGCCGTACGGGAGTCGACGCAGCCGATCGAGCAGGGCGTTCTGTTCTGTGAGAAAGCCGAGCTCGTCGAAGGACTGCTTGGCTTTCTCGTCATAGAGCAGTCGCAGGACCATGAGGGGGCCCCCCACCAGGGGGCGCGAGGCGACCCGCGCGCCGAACAGACCCAGTTGCGCCACAAAGTCGTGCTTGACCCGTGCATCCTGGCTGATCTCCGGCTGATAGTGCTCTTCGGCCACGTCGCACATGGAGTTATAGAGCGCCGAGCACAGCTCACGGCCCATGCGGCTCTGGATCTGACCGTACTCGGTCAGAAGACCATGGATACGAAAGAGGATGTGGGTGATCTCGCGGCCCACCACGAAGTGGACGTCGGAAGCGCCTCGAGCGTGGGCCTCGCCCAGCAGTCGAATGACCTCCTGCTGACGTGAGGTTCCATCTACGGAGATAGCCACAACACTGCGGGACGCCTCGACCTTGTACAGCGCCTGGATGTCACTGAGGGTGCTGGGTACGACCTGGTAATCCAGGTCCGCCCGGTCCAGCTGGCCCATGAAAGCCATCACGAAGGGATCGCGCAAATGCTGACCCGAGACCAGCAGCTGGGCGCGATCGGTCGGACGTGAGCCTTCCACCAATGCGAGTAGCTGCCGAAGCTCTGGCTTGATCAAACCCCAGGGAGCGCCCTCTGCAGTCAAGACGTTGCGTGCCTGGATGGGAAGGAGCTCGTTGACCAGCTCACCTGCAAGGCGCTGACCGAACGCCTTGGCCGAGTCATCCGGTTCATCCGCAACGCTTTCAATGGAAACGTTCGAGGTCATCAGCGGAACTCCAGGTCAGAGACCAGCAGGCGTAGCGCCCGGGAGGGCAATAGGCGTAGGTGCGGCTATAGGTGCGGGAGGCATGGGATTCATCGGCGTGACAGTCATCGGCAGGACAGGCCCCTGACTTGCTGCCACGCTGGTTACCGGATAGCTCGGCGCCCGGTTGGAGAAGCCCAAGGGGAAGCGTTTTCCGCCGCGGCTGAGCACGACGCTGTCCAGGGTCAGACTGGCTACCCGATAGCCGCCAGGCAGGTCGGTGGATGTCGTGGAAGCGTCGATCTCGAAGCCGCCGGCGTAGAGCAGGGTGGCACGCAGCGCCTTACCGGCGCCGTAGACCAGTTTCACCACTGGCAACTGCTCGACGACGTCGGTTTGCCCCGCCGCGCCGCTCACCCGGCCGGTGTTGGCTGCAACAGGCTGCGGCAGGTAGCTGGGCTGAGGAGCGGTAGTGGCTTGCGTCCCAGTGCCGTTGATCTCCCGCAGCGCCTTGGCGCGCTCGCCCTGGGCCTTGTAGAGAATTGTCTCGCTCTGGACGCGAGAGAGTTCACCGACGGTGATGCCGTCTGGATCCTTGTCAGCGGCCAGGACAGGCCCGGCCAGGGTGAGTGCCAGCAAACCTAGCGTGGCAAGGGAAAGGTCATTTGACATAGAGGTCACCAGTCACCGACCAGGCCAGCTGATCGCTTTGCAGAAGGGTTTTGATCTCGCGCAGCCGCAGGCCCTGGTTGGGTACGTCCTTGAGGACAATGGCCGGTGGCAGCGCCGTGTTGAAGGTCAGCTCAAAGTGCTTGTAGTCCGGTGGCGGCGGTGGGGCTGGGGCCGGCTGGCCGGGCAAGGCTTCCGGAGCCGGCACCACAACCGGGATTTCCTTGAGGGTTGGGGCCAGGCCCTGGCCGTGCAGCCAGGATGTCAGGTCGGCCAGCGCTGGCCCGGCTTCCAGCAGCTCATCGTCGCCGGCCAGGGGTGGCTCGAAGGTCAGCTTGAGGGCGGCGCCATTGCCTTCGTCGAAGAAGGCCGGCTGATCGGCGAAGTGTCCTCGGGTCGCGGCCAGGAAACCGGAGGCGGTACTGTTGCCATCCCGTCTGTAGTTTGTGGAGAGCAGCACGCCGTCGCATTGCGCCGACATGAAGAGCCAGCCGGCGATTGATAGCGGCAGCTGGTCGATGGCGCCGTTGCAGGTCGTCAGAAAGGCCGCCACGCCGGGACGCCTGACCCAGGGGTGCTCCAGGGCCTGCACGGGCAGCTGCTCCCCGGAACGCTGACTCAGGGCTCTGAGTTCCTCTTGCCGAGCAGCCTCCGCAGCTTCGGCCGCTCGGCGCGCCACCTCATGCTGGTGGGCTCTCCACTGACCGTAGCCCGCAATACCGCCGGCAACGACCAGGCCGAGCAGGGCGACCTTGATCCATTCGCTCTTACTCATGCCAAAGGCGAGCGGACGCAGGGCATACTCGCGCTTGAGATTGCCGGGCTGTAACAGCGCCTCGATGTCCAGCGGCTGGCCGCCGAGCGCGAACTCCTCGGGCAGGAACATCGTGTCAAAGGTGATGGACCGACTCAGCAGTTGAGCCACGCGCTTCTGCACATCGGCCATCGAGCCGACCAGGTCGGCGTTGGGAATGATCGCGCCATCCAAAACGGCGACCAGCGCGTAGCGCGGCTCTTCCGGAGAGATCCGCCAGGCGGCAAGCCAGGAGTCCCCCAATTGACCGGCAAGGGTCGCCGCCAAGCTATACATGCCCTTCATGGCGCCCGCGCTACGCGCGACGAAGCCTGCCTGGATGACATTGCGGGCCCGGCGGATGGCGATGATGTCCATCTTGTGCAGACGGCCGTACTGCCGGGCCTCCTTCATGTAGCTGGTAGGGCTGTCCAGCGGATGCCAGTCCAGGCCCGACACGAAGCTTTTGCCGTGATAGGTCAGGATCTGCACGTTCTGCGCGGGGGCTGCCGGAGGGGTCCCAGGGATAGCCATGCCGTCAGCCCGTCACGATCGGCGTGATCAGCACCACCAGGACGCTGTGCCCCGAGGTCCGCGTGCGGCTACCGCCCAGGCCCAGAAAGCCCGGGTCGCCAACACCGGTCTTGCGCGCATCCTCACTGAGCTCTTCGAACCCGGACAGGATCAGTGTCTGGCCGCTGCGCAGCTTGACCTTGGGCGACAGCGACTTGGCGTCGTAGTCCGGCAGCTGAACACTGGAGCCGTTGCTGGTGAAGGTCTGGAAGGTTGGCTTGCTGCTCATGTTGATCGACACCATGAGCAGCATCTCGTCGTGCTCGAGCACGCGCGGCAGTAGGGTCATGTTGAAGCCGCTGGTGATGGTGCCGGGCGTGAGCGAGGTGCTGGAGCCAACCGACGCCGTGGACGTCGTCTGGCTGGAGGCCAGGTAACCCTGAACGTTGCCAATCTGAAGGGGCGCTGGCTGCAGGTTGAGGGTGGTAACCGACGGAGAGCGGACGTTCGAGACGCGACCTTGCTCGGCCAGTGCCTGGACGATGGCATTGGAGCCGGCCCAGGCAGAATCAGCCGTGTTGACGATCCCTATCGACGCCGAAGTTGCACTGGTACTGATACCGGAGACGGTATTGGAGAGTGAGAGCCCCCATTTTGTATTGAGGGACTTGTAAACCGCCGCCCAGTTGAGGCCGAGCTGGTCCGTGTCGGTCAGCGTGACCTCGAAGACCTTGACGTTGAACAGCACCTGTTGGGTGATGCTGCGGTTGGTGTTGTTGAGGTAGGCCTCAATCCGCGAGATCACCTCAGGGCGGTCTGTGACGGTCAGGGTCCCGGTGGAGGGAGCCAGATACATCCGCCCGGCCGGGGCGACGCTGAGCATCGCCTTCACGTTGTTCTGGATGTCCTGCAGGATCGAGGATTCCAGGGTGACCGTGGTGCTCTGGTTGCTACCCGAGTCGCCCGAAACACCGGAGGTGGTACTAGATCCGCCCGAGTTACTGCCGCTGGTACCGGCGGCGGTGGCCATCCCGGATTTCACGGTGCTGGCGATGACCTGCTTGTCGCCAAAGGACCAGACGTCGAAGACCCGCGTTTCGAAGTAGCTGATCCGCACGGCACGCTCGACCGGCGAGTAACGCCACCCCAAGCCCAGGCGCGCGGTGACCTCATCGAGCAGGCCGGAGGCCTTGCCGCTGTACTTGAGGCCGCTGACCTGGCTACCGCCGCCCAGG
>Ga0157368_1000810_pt1 | contig 14209 bp, 7 predicted proteins | sample AttbisABBM3_FD_113146 | JGI IMG/M metagenome (GOLD analysis project Ga0157368, IMG submission 113146) | Fungus gardens microbial communities from leaf cutter ant in Botucatu, State of São Paulo, Brazil - Atta bisphaerica ABBM3 | ecosystem: Host-associated > Fungi > Mycelium > Unclassified ...
AAGAGACATGTGACTGTGGTCACATGACATATCACATGATGTGAGGTTATAGGCCTAGAGTGGGCTGAAGCAGTCTAAAAGAATAATATCAAGGAGTATGTTAACTGTACAGCTATCTCATGGTATACACATAGTATACTCATAGATAACACATGAACTTTAGGGTAGGATAAATATTAAATAGCATGGACCATGTGTAATTTATATAAATAGGATAGCAATTTAGTAGAGACTCCTTGTCAAGTTCTCTTGTGATTCCTACATCAATAGCCTACTGAGAGCTTTACTAGTTTGTATGATTATTGGACTTTATGTCTAGTAGTTACTACAGCACTATGAGTTATATAGATAAGAGTTATTATTTTCTATAATGTATGATATCACTCTTTTAATATGTCACATGATGTTGTAACTGTGACATATGTGACAACCACAGGTGATGTCACCTTATTTCCCCCTCTTTACTAAGTTTGAAATAAGAAAAAGAAAGAAAAAGAGTTAAAAGAGTTAAAATAAAAAACTAAGAAAAATTTAAATAAAAGAGAAGAAATGAAAAGGAATAAGTTCACCATCATTGATTTTGATATTACTTCTTCTTTAAGATTTCTCTTCTAGAGAAACAGACTTCCACTATCACTAATATTCTTCTGGTTTTCTTAAATATTCTCTTTCAAACTTTCTATTGTACTACCTATACAACTTCTTTGCTGTGTATCTTCCTGTCAACTCTCCTTGTCTAAAGTCTTCTCTTCTTTTGCTTCTAACCTCTCTTGTCTTCTGGCTTTTACACTTATTTTTCCTTTGAAATCTACTACTACTTCTGTAGCATTTCTGAAGTCTTCTATTACAAACTTTATTCAACTTATATTTCCATAACTAGTAGACTGATTCTCACAAACAAAGTTGCACTAGAAAGTCCCAAATGAGGACTATTTATATATATATAGAATGTACAAAAGTAATAATAGATTACTGAGATATCAGACTATTAGTAACTATAAGTTTCATTGGCTATTTTCTCAGGAACAACTAAACAGATTCCTACAATCAAACTTGTGTTAGAAAGCACTCATCAAACAGTTTCTAATGGTATATTATACATCATATAGAAATCAGTATTTATAAAAATACAAGTATATCAATGTAGTAACATAATTAGTTATTTTTTAAAATTAATCTTACATCTGTTATGACAGATGACAGCCCCACCAGATATGAGTTTTGATCATGTAATGAAAACAGCTTGCATACAAACCATCACTATTTTGTATATATACTTTGAAGTTTGAGGATTAGACCTTAGACTTAACAACATTATTTATTATTAATTATTATCTCCCATTATCATTGACATCTGTATTGATCTTTATCATCATTGTCATCATTATTGAACTGCTGAATCACTCCTAAACCTCTGAGAGTGCACCCAAGGTTTAGATATCACAAACAAGTGAGTAGTTCATTTTGTGAAGCTTCTTGCATTTCTAACAGAGAAAAGGATACCCAGAAGCAAGTGTTTTGACTAGGAATCTCATCTAGAACAAAGTGGTTAATAGAACAATTAGTTATAGCATTATAAAACTAGTAGAGAGCACTCCACAAGTCTGGGAGGTTGTTGTAAGATTGTTGTTAAAAGCAGATTGCAGACAACACTATTTGACCTAGCTTATTAAATCCCAAGATTGCTTGTTGGTAAACATAATTTTAGCAATTCTGTTATTAAAAAAGTATCATTTAGCCTGTCTAGTTTTAAAGCAAAAGAAGAACTAATCATACTGCTCTCTAGTTCATTTGTAAATCTCTAATGCAGTTTTGCACTCACTGTTCTACCACTTCTTAGACTGAGTAGTGACTGTAATTTTCTTTATATAAGTAGCCTAGCAGTCAGTAAAAAGCCTAGGGATTGTCTTAGAAAGTGAGTTAAGACTAGCAATAGAATCTAGTATATAAAAGTCAAGTTGAGAAAGCTCTTCACTCATAAAGAGCAAAAAGGCCACTTTGTTTATTTTATTTTTCTTTCTTATTTTTTTCTTATTTGAGATGTGGAATTAGAGTTTAGTGTGATATTATGTGTGACTGTTACATATGTCACAGTAATGGTCACACAATTATAGAAGGATGTAAAAGATTTCTGGAATAATGATATATAACATATTTATCATATATTTGTTGTGGCAACCACTAGTTAAGATAACCAATAGACTACTAAGTAAACTTAAAGGCAAAGTATCTTGTAGGGATCACAAGAGAATTGACAAGAAGTTTTTGGTATTTCTACACTATTTATACAAAAGAGTCATGGTCTATACTAATGATAAATAGTCCTATCCTAAAGTACACATGTTGTTTATGAGTCCATTATACTGTTACTACAAGACAAATATGTCTCTGATATTATTGTTCTAGTTTCTTCTACTATGTTCCAAACCTATGACATCATATTATATAACCATAGTCATCTACCTCTTCATTGTCTGAAAGAAAAACAAAAATAAAATCAAAGAAAAACAAAATCAAATTAAGAAAAATAAATAAAAAGAAAAGAAAAATGTTCAAGTCCAAGTACACTATAACAATATTAACCTTATAAATATTATATGACCTTTAGGATAGATTAGTAATAGTCTCACATAGACCACTAGATAGCATATACAAGATAGACACTCTGTATTAGGAACTCTATTGAGTTAACTCTAATACAAGGCTTCTTTCTTGACTTTACACTTTGAGTCTTGAATTGTAACAGACTTCCTCTTTACTATCATATTTTAGGACCATTTTGCCTATGCATATGTTCTCTAGAATGATAGGAAGATCAATTATGAGAAGGGCATGGTCTGAGAATCATCTAAGATTAAGCTCAATATAATAAGAGACTTGAGCATAACTCATACCTAATAAAATAAGATTAATTACTGTGTTGGCATAGCATTGAATGTCCAAATAATAAGTAAGGACAGAAAGCACTGGAATAGAGTGCACAAGACTGTAGAAGTCTGCCAAGTTTCACAAAGTCTGACCAGTTGCAGAATGTGAAGAGACAGATAGGTCCAATTCAGTATCTCTAACATTAAAGTCTACAACAAGTTGAGGATATTCAGAATTTTATTAGACAAAAACAGAAGCTGAATGTCTCTGTAGCCAACTGTTGGAAGGAACAGAATACACAGCAGCATGATGCAATATAGATAACTGACAACCACTTACCTGTAGTAAATACTTGAATGAAGAGCTGAGAAAGTGTAAACAACAATAGAAGATGAGTAGTATTAATGGTAGTTTAACCTATGTGGAAATTTTACATTGACTATCTAATTAATACTACTGATTGTGGACCATACACTTACTAAGTGGAATGCTTTGCAACACCAACTATGTTCCTTTTGAGAACAAGGCAAAGTATGAATAGTCTAGAATAAATAAAACATATAACTCTAGGCATCTGCTTAGGGTTCTATGAAAATTGGATTACCTAAGTCTAGATAAATGGAAGCACTAACAACTTCATCTCCTTTAGGGGTTGTAGTAAATGGTGTAAAGCAAATAAAATTTCAGAGAAGTCCTTCTGTGTTTTAAAAAGACTGTTCACTAGTGCATAGTTCTTGTAAACATTCTGTAAATAAATACAAAGTATGTTAGTTACACTAAATATACTCATTGACTACTTCTACTAGGGTCAGTTATATTACTGTGGTTGCCACATTTAGAGCACACTTCAATAGTCTTGTTAGCATGCTATTGCTTGTCAAAGCAATGATGCCAGAATAAATAACTTGCTGTTATCAGCAGCATAGTTCTCTTTGCAGTTTAAACACTTGAAATTGTGAGAACAAGATGTACTAGCAATTATGATGCTGAATAACCCTAGAATGCATATGAATAGCAGTTCCTCAGACTGTAGCTGTTAGGATTGTGAATGTTAAACTTGGTTTATTTTCATTTTTCATTTTTCATCCTTATTTTTTATTTTTTATTCCATTTATTTCTTACTTTGGGACTTAGGGTTAGGGTTAGTGTGACATCACATATCACTGTCAAATGATCACATAACACAGAAAAGGTTGTAGAAGATTCTAGAACAAATAATGTTATACAGCATAGCAACAATATATTGACCTTATAGAAAGCACATGTACTTTGTAATATGTGTACAGACCATGGTCTGTAGTATATAAGGTAAACTAGTTTGTACTTAGAACTCTATTGAGTTCTCTTGTAATTACCTAATTCAAGGTTCTGTTCTTATTCCAACTCTAAGAGATTTGAATCATAACAGTAGCAGTATGTTGCTTAAAGTTCAATGAGTGATTAATAAGAGTCTCTTTCTAGATGTTCTAGATGTTAATCTAGATTACTAACATATCAGCACTAAGAGATGCCTTTATGATACAAGGTATAGATGCTGATGTAACACTCTTAAAGAGAAGAAAGCTAGAAAGAACTGCTACTACCTAAACAAAAGTAATAAATAAAGCTTTGCTTGTCTCAGTCTAAATCTTTTTCAAAGGTTTTAAGCATTCCCTATTAGGACTCTAACACTTCTTTATTTCAGTAGTCTCACTGAGACTAGCAGTTTTCTTTAGCTACTACTTAATCACTTTCAGCTCTACTGCTAAAGCAATAAAGTTGGTAAATATAGACATACTATTCTATGCTTTGCAAATAAACTCTACTCTGAGTTCAGAGTAAGCCTCAACTAAGTCCATGTTATTGAACTCAACTGCAGAAGCAGTATTGGCTATAACAATCTCTATAGTAGGAAAATCAAGTAGAATTAGAACCTACTGCCTGTCAGGGAATATTGGTAATACTATAAGTTCAGATTTACTCTATAAAGGCTTAGTTATACTCCTAGGCTGGTCATTATCTAGACTAGCTCCTGATGGACTAATAATTGTCTCTATATTCTGATTCCTATTGTTTAGTCTACTACAGTAGTACTATAGTTATTTAGTTAATTATAGTTATAGACATTGATTGGTCAAGTGCATGGACTATGTGCTTGGACCATCCTACTATAGTATATATAGTAGTGGTGTAACAATAGAATACCTTACCCAAATATCATCTAGAGTCTCTGGACACTTATAACTTCTCAAGTAAGACTAATTCTCTTATACTTCCTGGTAAGCCTATGAGTTGTTATTTTAAGCATTCTTAAAGCACTAGAATGACTAATACTTCCTTGAGAAGCATTTACACTGCCTAAACTGGCCTGGTGTATAGAAATGATTTTAACTTGAGAGAGGTTAGGAAATATCTTCTTATGTTATACCAAGTATAAAGTTCCTATAAAATGAGGTAGGAGCAAATCTTGAAGCTTGCTAAGTAATGTTAGCTTTTGCAGCCTGAGCAAATAATTTGATCTTGAGCTTATATTTGGAAGCTAAGAAAACAGAAGAAGATTGTTATAACTTAGATCTTAGAAATAAGATAAAAAATACATTCTTATATTAAGTAGTATAAGAAAACTTAATGGAGTTTCTATTACAAACTAGTCTACCTTATACTATAGACTGTAGTCTGTGTGTACACTACAACTAACTTATCCTAAAGTTCATATACTCTCTATAAGGCTAATATGTTATAGTTATACTGTATAATATTATCTGTTCTAGAATATTTTATAATCTTCTCTGTGTGTATGATCACTCTGTGATAGGTGTTATGCCTTCATCATACTTTGTGACATATGTGACCATCATGCATAATATCACATTACACTCTGTTATTTAAGTCTAAAATAATTAAAATAAAATAAAATAAAAATAAAATAAAATAGAAACTAAGTCTATCATTTACAACTTTAACAGAAGTGCCATCTAGAGCTCGATAGTCTTAGAGGTTGTTATAACTAGACTAGATATCAACTAGATATCACAACTAAACTAAGATAAGTTATTATAGCTTTGAGAAAATATTGTGGCAACTACTAACTATTATAGTATACTAGAACCCTTGAATTTGAATTTGAATTTATTTTTTATTTATTTATTTTTATTAATTCTATTTTTATTTTATTTCTTAAACAATAAAAAAGTATTGTAATAACTCAAGCTTAAGTATAAGAGTAAAAAAAATAAACTTTATATTAGGTTAATATAAGAAAACTTAGTGAAATTTCTAGTACAATGTATCTACCTTATATATGCTAGACTAATGATCCATGCTACACAGACTCTAGCCTATTTTAAAAGCTATATATTATATGCTATTAACATGTAATATAATATTATCATTCTAAAATCTTCTACATTCTTTTATGTGACATATGATCATGATCATATGACTTGTGACTGTGTCATGTGACAGTTTGTGATAGTCATATGTGATGTTATGCTAAACCCTAATCTTAGGTTAAAAGTAAAGTAAAAAGAAAAAATAAAATAGAGTCTATTATTCACAACTCTGACATTATCCCTCCTTTAAGGTTTTTCCTTCAGAGAAACTGACTTCTATCTTTGCTAGTTCCTCTCTAACTTCTTGAAATATTCATTTTTAAACTTCCCATCATTCTATTCAAATGTTATATACTATCTAACATCTATATTCTTTTCACTCTCTTCTAGTATTAATTATACTCCATTCCAATCATCTATCAACCTGAGGACCAGATCTTGCATTCCTCATCAATTTCATGGAGTTCCAAATGACAATCCTATGATGTCTAACAACCCAGAGTATACACAGTAGTAGAGTATTATTATTAAGTTACCACTTCTGTATTTAAGAACATTATCTACTATGTACTGTTTCTTAGTCTGATTATCAACTTAGATTATGCCACACTCACACTAAGTACATCCAAGTTCCTCCTTCTAAAAATATGACTATGTGACAAGTTTAGTTAGGCACAACAATCTTCTATTAAATCTAAGGTTGTTCTATCTATATAATATCTCTTTGATCTATCTTCCAACCTCATCTTTCAACCCAATCTTACAGATAATCCCAATGAGTGTGAATTGTTCTTAATACTAAATAGCAACTTTGCTGTATACTCTTTTAGTAACTCACTTCTTCTGAACTCTTTAGCCCTTGGATTCAACTTTACTTTCCATATCTTTTCTAATCTCTCCTGTCATCTAACTTCTACACTTATTTTCCCCTTGAATTTATCTACTACTTCTCTTGCATTTTTTAAATCTTATTTCTTCTTCCATGTGTCATTTTCTGCCATAAACTCCTTCCAATACATTAAGTACTTCATCACTTCTCAAACTTTTTATTTATTTAATATTTTTTCAACTTCCCACTCTTCTACTTTATTAACATCTACTAGTTTCAGTTCTTCTACTCTTTGCTCCTTCACCAGTTCCCTATATCTTACCACTCTACTAAAATTTACTACCAGATGAATTCTTATAAAGGATGGCAGCTTTAACTTCACCACATTTTTTGATACTACTTCCTCTATCACATATAGTCCTACATATCTCTCTGTCAACTTTTTTACTGGTCTTTCTTTGAATATTAAGTCTTTGGAACTCAGCATTATTTCATCTCTTTTCTTTCACTCCTCAACTTCTCTTTGCTCCTTATTAGCTTGTCTTTTCATCTCCTCTTGTACTTTCTTCATCCTCTTTACAAACTCTGTTGCTTTCTCTACTTTTTCTTTTCTTCTAATGTCCACCCCCATTCTTAATTCTCTTTTGTAATTTGCCATGAATAATGATACCTTCATTACTAAATGTACTTTGTTATTCACTGAAAACTCTGCTGTCACTAGCCACTTTGGCCAATCCCTCTGTCTATACTCTGTAAAAAACCTCAAGTACTGTTCCAACTCTTGGTTCATTCATTCTGTCTGCCTATTTATTTGTGGTAAAATGCTGTTGACAACCTTGTTTCTATTCTTAGCATCCCATTCAACTCTTTTGTCAAGTCCACTGCAAACTGTGGCCCTCTATTCAATATTATGCTTTCTAGTAAACTATGTAACTTCCATATGTTATCTCTAAATACCCTTGCTAAATCTTCTACTAATGTTTCCTCTATAGTTGCCACAAAATGTGCTATTTTAGACAACCTATCACATATAACTAGAATTGCATTCTTCACTGCCACCAATAGTAACTTAGTAATAAAGTCTACCAAGTCTACCATTAAATTCATTTACAGCTTTTTCAGTACTTGATTTATCATCAACTTTTCTGTTGGTGCCTCTATCTTATTTTTTATTCTCTGACATAAATCACATCTCTCTCTATATTTTCCATCATCCTTTGTTATCTCTGGTTACCAGTGTTATGATGTAGTTGAGCAGTAACATTTTTCTTTTTTTATTATCTATTTTTCTTGATTTAATATTTCTTTTCTTTTGATTGACAATGAAGAGATACATGACACTAAGGTCACATGACTTGTCACATGATGTGAGGTTATAGGCCTAGAGCAGACTGGAATGAACTAGATAGATAACATCAAGAAGCATGTTAATAGCATGTCTATCTCATAGATAATGTATAGACATTAGAGCAGGAGTAATTATTCATAGTATAGTGTTACAACTCAAAGACCTTAGAGCTGGTCAATAAGAAGAACCTTGTATTAGAGTTAACACAAGAGAACTCAATAGAGAACTCTGTACAAGATTGTCTACCTTATATACTAATACCTAATGGTCTGTGTGAGCTATTTCTAGCCTATCCTAAACAACCATGTATATATCTTAAGGTCAACATGTGTTTTACATGTTATATGATGTTAGCCTTCCAGAATCTTCTATGTTCTTCCATGCATCATATAACTTGTGACAATTACTATGATCATATTATCTGATGTGACTAATGTATGATAGCATAATCTTGTCACTTTAACCCTAACCCTAGTTCTAAAAATAGAATAAAGGAAAATAAATCAACAAGAAAATAACAATGAAAAAGAAGATAAAAATTATTAGAGTCCACCACTTTCATCTTTGACATATAGACTATATGTAACTTATATAAATAGAGTAACAATTTAGCAGAGACTCCTTGTTAAGTTCTCTTGTGATCCCTACTTGATATCCTATTGAGAGGTTTATTGTTTGTGTAATTATTGGTCTTTGTGACTAGTAGTTGCTATAACAACCAGTAATTTCTTGTCACTAACTCTGTTGTCTTCTATCTATCTCTATGTTTAGCTACTAGCATATTGTAGTGTAATCAGATAACTTCTAACCTCAACTCCTTATTCTTTGGTATATACATCTTTATCTCTTTCAACACTAAGTGTCAGATATACAAAGCCTAGATACTATTTTTTATTTAAATATTTCTTTTTATTTTTCATTTGATTTATTTTTTCTTTTCTAAACTTAGGGTTAGTGTGATGTTATGATCATACTGTAACACTAAGGCAAACACATGGATATTTAGGGTAGGCTAGAGAAGTAGTAGCATGGACTATAGTAGTTTAGTATATAAGGTAGACAATCTTATACAGAGTTCTCTATCAAGTTCTCTTATGTTAACCCAATACAAGGTTCATTCACTTGACTTACTCTAAGGTCTTGAGTTTGTAATACTAAGTCTTTCACAATCTCTTATTTATTACCTCTCAAATTTCTTACTTTTGCTTTCTTTATTTCTTCTACTATCTTTACTACTTCTTCATTCTTTTCTCTTATTCTTTTTATCTTTTTTACTAATATCAACTCTGGTCCTTCTACCACTATCTCAGTCATCCCTCATATTTATTTCATCATAGTATACTCAAACTCTAATATTTTATTTTGATTTTATTTATTTTTATCTATTTTTTTTAAACAATAAAGAGGTATATAACTGTGGTCACATGATGTTATAAGCCTAGAATCTGGGAGAAGGGACTGGAAGAATAACATCAAGGTACATGTTAATGGCATGTTCACCTCATTATCAGAAATTGAGAATAATAGACTTGGCTCCTATTTTACTTTCTTTTTCTTTTTCTTATAGGAAATAAGACAAAGAAGGCAAAGTGTGACACCGTCACAGATCACATGATCATGTGATACAGAAAAGAGTGTAGAAGGTTCTAGAACAAGATAAAGTTATATAGCATGGTAATAGTATGTTAGCCTTAGGAATAAAGCATGACCTTTAGGGTAGGCTATATTTAGCTTAGCATGGACTATTAGCAAAGGTATAAAAGGCAGACAAATCTGTAGTAGGAACTCTATCAAGTTCTCTTATGTCACCCAATACAAGAGTAGTCTTCTGTCCTAAACCCTTGGACTTAAGTTATAATACTCATGGTGTATATATTGTATACTTATGGACAATATATAGACTTTAGAGTAGAATATTTATCACTAGCACAGACCATCTATATATCATATAAATAGTGTAGAAATATAATGGGGACTCCTTGTTGAGCTCTCTTATGATCCCCATAAGATACTTCATTTCTAAGTTTACTTAAGTAGTTTATTGGTTATCTTGATTAGTGATTGCCACAATACATTTTTCTTTTATTAACTTTTGGTTATCATTATTATTCTCTATCCCAATATTCCAATCTGGTCTTCTGCTTAATCTATCTGCCTTTTTTATTTTTGTTCCTGGAACATGTTTCAAAGTAAAGTCAAATCTTAACAGATATAATGTCTAATGAGCTTGTCTTCTGTTTAACTTCTATGTCTTCATAAAATACTCCAAATTCTTATAATCTGTCCAGACTATGAGCTTGGATTTAGTACCTTCTAATAAATGTCTCCAATTTTCTAGTTCCCTAATTACTACTAACATCTTATTATAATGAATTTCATAATTCCTCTCTATCTCATTGAGAGATTTTGAGAGATATACTATTGGCTTCTATCTTCCATCATTATACTCCATTAATAACACTCCTTCTGTAACATAATCTAATACATCCACTTCTATTCTTATCTTCTTATCTAGATTTAGTGCTACCAGAACAGGTGTTACAACTCAAAGACCTTAGAGTTAGTTAATAAGAAGAATCTTGTATTAGAGTTAACATAAGAGAACTCAATAGAGAACTCTGTATAGGATTGTCTATCTTATATATTAAAACCTAATAGTTTATACTCTATGCCTCTAGCCTACCCTAAATAACCATGTGTTTTTCATGAGATCAACATATGTATAACATATTGTATAATATCATTTCTTCTAGATTCTTCTACTGTCTTTCATCATGTTATGTGATTATGTGACAGTTTGTGACAGTGACTTGTGATGTCATGCTAAACCCTAACCCTAAGTTCAAAACTAGAAAATAAATCAAAAAGAAGATGAAAATGGAAAATAAAATAAAAGAAATAAAGTCCACTTTTCACTACTCTAACAATAGATTCCATAGTGAACTATTTCTTCAATGCCTCAAACAACTTCTTCTGTCTAATTTCCCATTTCCATTTCTGTTCCTTTCTTGTCAACTCATACAACAGTCTTGTATCTTTACAAAATCCTTCTTAAACCTTCTATAGTAATTAGCCAACTTTAAGAACTTCTGTACATCCTTGACTGATTTAGAAACTAGCCAATCTGATACTGCTTTTACTTTTTCCTACTCCATTTTAATTTTTTCTAGTTCAATTACAACTTCTAAAAACCTTACTTTCCTAATTTTCCACTTGCACTTCTCTGGCTTTACATACAAGTCATTCTTCACTAACTTCCTCACCACTTCTTCTATTACTTCATCATGTCCTTCTTTCTCCTCTGTTTTTACTATAACATTGTCAATGAAGCTTGCTACTTCTCCAGTGTTGATTAAGTCCTATAGAATTTTGTTTACTATTATTTGAAATACTATTGGTGAATTTGTAAGCCCAAAGAACATCACAGTAGGTTCAAATGACTCTTCCAGAGTTATAAATACTACCTTCTACTCATCTCCCTCCTTAATCTATACATTATTATACTCTCACTATATATCTAATTTAGTAAATACTTTTTTGTGCCTATATTTCTTACTGTTCTTCTTTTCTACAAAGAACACTAGTACTATTTGAGGCAACTTTGAGAGCCTAATATATTCCTGTTGTAGCAATCACTAGTCAAGATAACCAATAGACTACTAAAGCAAACTCAAGAGTGAAGTATCTCATAGGGATCACAAGAGAACTTGACAAGAAGTTCCTAGTGCATTTCTATACTGTTTATACAAAAGAGTCATAGTCCATGTTAATGATAAATAGTTCTATCCTAAAGTATACATATTATCTATAAGTCTACCATACTATTACCATAAGGTGAACATGTCTCTGACATTATTGTTCTAGTTTCTTCTACTACATTCCAGACCTATGACATCACATCATATGACCATAGTTTTTTTATTTTATTTTATTTTAAATCAACAATTTATTACACGGAGCTCAATAGCAGACTGTGGTAGCTACTTTGTAACTACATACATGGAGACTAAAACAACATGAAAAAATGAAAAAATGAAAAACACAAAAGAGAAAAGAAAAGTACAAAGAAAAACAGATACCTAAATATAAAATAGACCTAACTATATAAAAAAAACTCAAAAAGTGAACGCTCCCAGATTTCTTTTTAAGAATTGAATAAAGTGAGCAATTGAATCACTCCTTGGATTCCAATACTCATTGAACCTTCTGCACTTGTGAAGGATATATCATCTTGTTTCAATGGGATATAGACCACATGGACAGCTGAAATCTTCTCTAGAGAAGAAGCAAAGTTGAAACTCTCCTATTAGAGCATGATTGGTTATAGCTCTCATAGCTCTAGCACAAAGTGTATTAGAGTGGCCAAAGTGTTGTAGCCAAGTACTGCCTTTGCAATAAGAGAGTTCTAGAATATTATTGTTACTGTTGACAAGGTCCAGAAAATTTCTTCCCTTAAGATCTGATACTTGAAACATCATCTTCCATTTGTTGATAATGTCATTACTCTCTACTTTTTTGCTGAAGTCCCAAGAGTACTTGTTTGGTAGCAGGGGAACGAGATAAAAGGACTTTGTGTCTGTGTTGATAGCTTTATGAAGATGCCAATTGCTTTTGCTCGAGCATTCCCAAAATTCAATAATGTTTTCAGGACGACAATTGAAGAACTCCCTGAAGTCTCCTAATGTGAGAGCAGCTTGTTTCTGGAGAGCATGTGCTGATGGGTTGAAGATTTTCTTGGCAGTATGAATAGAATCTGTAATGACAATAATCTTAGAGACTTTATGTAAACAAGTGGCTTGATTGATACCACAATGTAATACAAAGAATTCCGCTTCTGTAGAAGTAACATTGACAGCGTGATGAAGAGTCTTGACCACAGGTTTATTACAGATGTGGATATGTGCAATAGACGATGCGATGTTATTCTTGATACTAGCATTTGTTATCACAAGAGTATTGGTCATAGAGTTGGAGGTTTCAATGACAAGAGCATCTAGTTGATGAACACATAACTTGAAAGAACAATTACTACTTTTACTAAAAAAATAAAAGAGAAACAGTTAGAAAAATTGTCTATAATTCTATTACCAGGACGGAATTCAGGATTAATAGGATCAAACAAGGGAAAAACCTTATTGAACCTGTTGTCCATGTTGACAATGTGACCTTTGATGAGGCCATGCTGTCACTTAGTTCACTTACTAAGCAACAAGAAGTGGAGATGAGGATGAGATGGAGTGTTTGAGTTATCTGAATTGTTATCCATTAACGATCTCAGAATATAGTTAGCAGGAAGAGTATGTGATCTTAATTGAGATCTTCTGCTAAGCTTCTGCAGGTGTAACTGAATCAGGATGACACCTGCAATTGTCTCAATGCTATATGATGGAGACATTTTGAATGCTTCTAATATCCATATAGCTGCTCTCCTTTGAAGTTTCCCCAAGGTCTTCAGAGAATACAAAAGAGGAGTTTTGTGGTAAAACTATAATTGAAAGCTGTACAAGGCTATAGGAAGGGCACAACTTCTGTATAGTAGTTGTTTTTGTTGCGGATTCAAGCCTCTTGTTGAGTTGTCAAGAATTTTCATACATTTGACTGTAGAAATGGCTTTATTTGCATAAAAGTCAATATGTTAATGAAAACTAAGTCTTCTACCAAAGATGAAACCTAGATATCTCCAAGTATTCTTTGGGACAAGTGAAGATCTGCTGATAGAAGATAGGTCTAGAGGAGGAGAATTGAAGCTGTCATGTGACCTGGAAAAATGGAAGACCTCAGTTTTTGAGTGTTCTACAAGAAGACCAAATTTTGAAAGGAGTTGAGAAGCTACATTGTAACTACTAAAGAGAC
>Ga0157368_1000811_pt1 | contig 14206 bp, 4 predicted proteins | sample AttbisABBM3_FD_113146 | JGI IMG/M metagenome (GOLD analysis project Ga0157368, IMG submission 113146) | Fungus gardens microbial communities from leaf cutter ant in Botucatu, State of São Paulo, Brazil - Atta bisphaerica ABBM3 | ecosystem: Host-associated > Fungi > Mycelium > Unclassified ...
AGAAAAATTATCCAAATCTACTGGCTAAGAAAATCTATAGGATTATCAACAATACAGACAAGATTAAACCTCATATCAAAATGACCACTAAAGGACCATTACAAAAGCAGATTATTGTTTCCATAGGCCAGGCCAATGTTAACAACATCTTGGCATCATCTAGTATTTATGTTACTAACATCAACAGAGCCTTTAGGAACATCAAGTCAAATGTTATGGTAGATTACATTCAACTAGAAGCAAGTGATGTCACCATTGTCTTGAACTCCATAGCATCAGCATCTAATCTTCAAGTCATAGAGAACTATGTTAAGAATATCAATGACATCATATCAGAGGATATCCAAGCTCCAAGACTTTCTCAATTAAAGTTCTACTTAAAAATAATAGGAATTCCATATCTTATAGAAAACACTAACATCCCTGTTAACTCAGAATTTGTCAAAACTGTCATCAAATTGAGCCATATATTTATTACTTGCTTACAGACCAAGATATTATAATCTCAAGACCTTAGAGTGGGTCAAGAAAAGGAATCTTATATAGAGTTTACACAAGAGAACTCAATAGAGAACTCTGTACAGGATTGTCTACCTTTATATACTAAAACTCCATGGTCCATGCTAACTACTTCTAGCCTACCCTAAATAGCCATATATTTGTCTTAAGATCAACATATGTTAATCATACTGTATAATATCATCCTTTCAGAACCTTCTACACTTTTCCATGTGACATGTGACTATGTGACTGATGTGTGATGGTGTGACTGTGATGTCATGTTAGCCCTAACCCTAAGTTCCCAAAAATAAAAATAAAATAAAAGGAAATAACAAATGAGAAAAGAAAAAATAAAAATAGTTCAAGTCCACCATCTTGAACTCTGACACAAGAGTCACCAAGGTCTCACCTAAATCTGATATAGCAATTGTCTGGATAAACATTTGGGACATTCAAAGTGGTAAGAATACCAAAATGCTAATCAATAAATGCTTTAATATGGAAAGTCATATTACCACCATCTATGAAGCAAACATGAACCCTAGTATTTCTTAGTGTAAAAATTGCTGGAAGTAGGGACACATCACTTTTGTGTATAGAATTCAAGGTTCAAAATATGTCAAATACAACAGTTCTCACAAGATAGAGCATCACTGATATTTTATATAGTATTGCAAATCAAACTTCAAGATCAATTCACTTAGACTTGAAACAAAACAAGGAGAACCATGTTCTTATCAGTTCAAATGCTCTAATTGTAAGAGTAACCATCAAACTGACTCCAACCTATGTCTTTTCTAGAAATACTAGTTCAATAGAGAATAACACACAAAGAAATATCAAGAAATCTATAACAATAGAAACAAATCAACTTGCTTGGCTATGAGTGGTATTCAAGAATGATTATCAAAGATATCAATATCTTTTATCAAAATGTTTGTAAGAACAATTTGCTTACTAATACTATTTTGGAAGCACAAATAGAATTCAACATTATCTTCATTCAAGAACTGCCTTAGTCAATTATATGGTCTATTCCTAGTTCTTCTAATAAGCAAGGGAAGGAATTAGTAGAAGTTCCCAGCCATTCTCACTGGATAACATTCTCTAAAAACCTGTCAAACTCTTGGGATTTGCCAAGAGTCATCACTTACATTAATATCCATCTTTCTAATCTTTGTTTTTCTCTTTGAAAGGATCTTTTTAATCATAGGGATATTTCATGCATCTCCTTTTTTAATTGTGGTTTCATTTATTCCATGATTAACATGTATTTGGACTTTTTTTAAATGGCTTTAAAGTATCTCAAGGATACTAAAGCTAACATTAATAATGTTCTTATTATAACAAGTGACTTTAACATCAGAGACAGTTTCTAGGATCCTCTTTTGTCCAATCATTTGATCCATAGTAATATACTTACTGATATTGCTGACTTTCTAAATTTGGATATCTTTAGCACTATGGTCCAAGTTCCTACAAGATATACAGACAACCCTAATAATTTGAATTCTGTCATAGATCTCAAATTTCTCTAACCAAATTTAGATAAATTTGACAACCACATTATTTACCCTAAATGGAGATTATTGTTAGATCATGCTTCTCTTATAGTGAAAATTTCAAATTTTGCAGAGAATATCCAAACCAGGAAATATACTATTATCAAAAATAGTGAAAAAGAAATCAATTTTGTTGCTGAAGTCATTGAGTCAATAAAAAGACTTAATACTAATCATATCAATAACAAGAAGAATTTTGAGTGTATTGTATAAGAATTTGCAAATAGTATGGATGATGTCTGGTACAAACATGCAAAAACAATTAATATTACTAAACATTTGAAGTTATAGTGGAATGAAAACTACTAGAGATATTTGGAGATATATAGAAATTCCAAATACTTAGAGAATTAGAAGGATTTCAAGAAAGCAGTCAAGAATACCAAATGGGAATTTTTCAATACCAAAATAAAAGAAATTTTGAACAAGAGGAAAGTTCTTGAGAGCTCATAAACTAGATCAAGAAAAGAAAGCTGTCAACCATTGAAGCAATCAAACACAATGGTTACCTATACCTTGAAATTTTAGATCTTTGGCAAGCCTTTCATAAATCATTCAACTTAGCTCAACATTGGCAAGTTGATATTTCATTGTTAGAAGAAATTCTGAACAATCTTCCTACCAAGTGAACATCTTTCTCAAAAAAAGAATTCTTATTGTCCATCTACAATTACAGCAATTATTTGACTTCTGGACCTAATAGGTTGTCTTGGAGACATCTCAAAGAGATTGTTAAAAATATGTTATGACTCAATAGCATTATAAACATTACTAATGCATGTATTGACTTGGGACATTGGCCATTGCACTTCAAAATGTCTACATCCATTATTCCTAAGCCTAATAAGGCATCATACAACACTCCTAAAATGTTTAGGCTTATTGTCCTTTTGAATACACTTGGCAAGTTAATTGAAAAAGTAATTGGCAAAAGGCTTCAATTCCAAGCTTTATTCAAGAATATAATTCACTCTTGTCAACTAAATGGACTCAAACAACAATCTACAACTAATGTGAGCATAGACTTGACATATCTCATATGTGCAGATTGGGTTAAAAACTGCTCAACTAGTACTTTGGCATTTAACATTGTACAATTCTTCCCATCCCTCAATCATCAAATGCTTACTAATCCTGGATAAAACAGGATTTAACCCCAAGATTTCTTGCCTCTTCAGCAACTATCTAGTAGGTAGAAAAACTAAGTATCTCTGGAACAACTTCTCTTTTCCTTTCTTTGATGTTAATGTAGATATTGGACAAGGCTCAGTGCTTTTTCCTATTTTATTAGCTCTATATTTATTGCCAGTCTTTCATATTTTCAAAAAACAAGTAAAGAACCTAAAAATCCCTGTCTCTGTCTTTTCTTTTCTAGATGATAGTTTTCTTATTACTCAGAACAAATCTCTTCACATTTCCAACTCAAATCTTTTTTGTAGTTACTGTGTTATGTCTCTTCTTCATAGACAATTTGGACTATTCATTAAGCATGGGAAGACTGAAGTTTTTTCACTTTTCCAAATCACAAGGAGTCTTTAACCCTCCTTCTTTAGATCTCTCTATCCTAGAAGGATCTGTTTTACATCCTAAGGAAAATTGGCAATATTTGAGATTTATCTTCTACAGGAAACTGTCTTTTCATCAACATGTCAACTTTTATGTGAACAAGGCCATATCCATGGTTAAAAGCATGAAAATGCTTGGCAACTTGTCAAGAAGTCTTATCCCATCTCAAAGATGTCTTTTATATAAAGTGTGTATTCTTTCTATCACACTATATAGCTTTCTATTGTGGTTTTACAACAAAGTCTCTCTAGCTTACCTGCTCAAAGTTCTCAGAAGCATGCAATGTAGAGCTGCTCTCTGGATCCTTGGAGCATTTTGTACATCTCTATTGTTGGATATTGAGGCTATTGTAGGCCTTATTCTGATACACTTACATTTTCAAAAACTTGGTGGGAGATTACAACTCCAAACTCATTCACTTCCTTCAAATTACACTCAAATAGAGACTGAAGATTAAAGGTCCCATTGTAGATGTTAATAACAGATTGAATAGAATTTTCAATTCTTTTGATTCTTTTAAAGTTTCTCCTAGAAATAGACTAATTAATCTGTTCTCTAGTTGCTTTTCCTTTTACTTTTCCAACAGGAAGTATACTAAAACTAGAAAGACACATCTTCAAAAACTCAATGAAATTGTTTTCAATGGATTGGCAGACCCCAAAACTACCATTGTCATATTGGATGCTAGTATCAAAAACAAGGTTGCTATGTCTATTGCTCATATACATGTTCATAATTTCCCTGTTGTCAAAACCATCTACCATAATATAAATATCACATCTACTGAAGCAGAATTATTTACTATCAGGTGTAGATTAAATCAAGCCATTCAGTTAACCAATATTGAATACATCTTTGTCATCACCAACTCTATTCATGCAGCAAAAAAAAATCTTTAACATGTTCATTCATTCATATCAAATTTAGACTTCAGCTATTTTCAAGGAAATTAGGAAGTTTTTTGTAAGAAACCATTAGAATTCTCTTAAATTTTGGGATTGCCCAAGTCAAGACAAATGGTCACTTCATGATATTGTTGATAAAGAGACCAAGAAATTTAATCTACCTCCTATATTTCCATGCAAGTCTTCATGGGACTTCAGTCAAAAGGATAAATATGACAAAATATTAAACAAGTGGAAAATGATATTTCAAGCTTCAGATGACAAAGAGAGACATTTACTAGAACTCCTTGACAACAATCTCAATATCATTGAACTGATATACTCTAAAGGTGGGTTTTGGCTGAAGTACTTTGGTCACTCAAACTCACTATGTATAAGAGCTACAAGAGCTATAGTCAATTATGCTCCTATTAGTAAATATCAGCTAAGATTTTTTCCATGACAAAACTTTGTATATTCTTGTGGTGATTATCTGATTAAAACAAGAAGATATATACTTCATGAGTGTAAAAGTTATAACAATTATTGGAACCTGAGAAGAGATATACTAGCTTATTTCATTCTCTTCCTGAAATTCAACAGTACTTAAGACTTTGTTTTTTATATGGCCTCTTTCAGTTTTCTTTTTCTTTTCTTTTTTATATTATATTCCTCTCTTTTTCTTTTCTTTCTAGTTTTAATTTGTCTCTTTATAAATGTATGTAACTACATAGTAGTTACCATGGTCTGCTGCCAAGTTCCATGTTATAAATTGTTGATTTTTTTAAAAAAGCAAAAAGCATACCATAATAAGAAGTTATGCTGGAGTACTATAAGAACTATGTATTACTAGCCCTTAATTATATTATTGTTTTTATATCTTCTATTAATTCCTGATACTAATATTATTCCATTTACATTTTTTAGTATACAATATAAAATAAGATTAGAACTTATAAAACCCTCAAAAAAGCTTTTATGAAAGTGAAAGAATGAAGTCAAGAGGAATAATAAAAAGAATATAAGTAGCATCCACTTGTAAATGCTTTTACTAGCTAATATACTCCTAAATAGTAGATATCACACTATGTAACAAGCTTCTTTGGAAAATCTAATGAATAGATTGCAAAGCTTCTTAAGAGTCTCCAATAACACTATCTATTCTAGGTGATGCATCCCAAAGGTATCTCTCAAGTTGAACCTTACAACTGAAGATACCAATTGATACTTATCTTACTAGTCTTCCATAGACTGCTAGAACTCTCCAAAACTTGTCCAAAAGATATTAATAACACTTACTCAATAAAAAAAATAGAAGTTAAAACTGGTCTCAAGTGAAGGTATTCAGATAGAGGTCTTTTGTCTTACTTCTCTTTACTTATAGCCTATATGAATACAAAGAATATAACTAAAGAATAGAGACCAAAATTATAATTCAGCTCTCTGAAGTCTCAAGAGTATAGGGCCACATCTGCATCTCTAACCCAATCTTGATCTGATGATCAATTTCTACTTGTTAGAACCCAATCTATTCTTCTTTGTTTTTTTTTCATAGCCACTTTGTCTTATTCCTCCATTCTAAACTCTATCTAGTTCTAATCTCATGCATTCCTGCCTTATTCAACTATCTAAATGTTTATTACTTGGTGAAGGGCTCCTAAAAGTGTACACTCTTCATAGCTAGTTGTTCATAAATGGCATTCCAGATTCCTAAATATCTCTTCTATTTGAGATTTAGTTTGGTTAATGGCCACTAAACCATCCCTTGACTATTGCTGCTTGAGAGAACCTAAGATATCATTTAGAAGTGTAAGTTCTTTTTACTAATGCTTTCAATAAGGTCTTATATGCTGAAAAACCTTAGGATATTACTTTTTTTGTGCAAAGCATTTTCCAGCATAATATTACTATCATTATTATTTAAGTCAAGAAAATTCTTTCCCTTGTAGTAGGAAGCTTGAAAATATATTTGCCACTTTTCTAAAATTGAGTTACATTCTTTTTTTTCTACTGAAGTCTTATGATATTTTGCTAGGCAGAATAGGATTGATTTTGTGGAATCTGTATAGTGTAATGGAGAGTACACAAACTCTGTATAGTAAATAATTATGTACCAGAGATAGTCCTCTTGTTGAATTGCCAAGTATTTTCATATCCTTGATTGTAAATAAGACTTCATTAGTGTAATAGCAAGTTTCTTATTAAAAAAGAATTCTAGATAGCACCATATATCTTTGGGTTTGACCATCTGTAGGTCTGAGATCTAGTGGAGAGAGGTTGGTCTTTTTTATTGTTCTAGAAAAGTAGAAGACCTCTAATTTGTTATGTTTAATAGCAAGGCTGAATTGATACTATAACTACTATATAGAATTGCATTTGATTTTTCATAACTCTTTTCCTGAAAAACAAAAAGACCATCATTGACAAAAGAAAAAAGAGAAATAGGAATAGGAATGAAAAGTTTTTTTATTCTTTTTTGAATATGTGAAAAAGAGGGATAATATATAAAACTGAAGAAATTGGGGAAAGAGTAGATCTCTGCCCCATGCCAACATCTACTTTGAATAATAGTGATATGAAGTGGTTCCATATGTATTGTGTTTGTCTATTAATTAAATAACTAGAAAAGAAGTAAGAAATTCTAATATTGAATATTCTGCTTTGGTTAAAATTATCAGGAGAAGTTGGTGATTTAGGAAAGAAAAGAATTGAGTAATGTCAAAAGCAAGAGTACTAGTGTAAAGACCTTTGACCTATTCTGTTTGTATAAGATAAGTGAGGATTATTCTGGCATCCATTGTCAATCATTGTCAAATGCCATCTAATTAGTTTAGGTGAAGAAAGTTTGAAGTAATAGAATGAACTTGTATTCTATTGCTTATCACTTTTTTGATTAGCTTGCCAAGCATATCAAGAAGTATGATGGGTTAAAAGAACTTAGAGCTGTCATAAGACAGCTTGTTGGGCTTTGAAATAATAATAGATGTAGACTTTTTGACGTGCAACAGCCAAGAACTGAGATTAATACAAGTGTTTGCTATATTGACAATGTTAGTAGTGCACTTGGGGTTGCATAATATCATTTTAAGATGACTCTAGAATATGTGATCTAGACTAGAGGTAGAGAAACTACTGCATCTATTGAGAACATTATAGATTTCAGTATTAGAAAAAGAGGCTATTTAGCTAGTTGACTAGTAGAGAAAATGATTTTGTTGAGTGGTTGGGTATTGATTGGCCTATTTTGAGCTGAGTGTAGAGCTTGCCACAGATTATTGTTCATTGCAAGGTTAGGTATTAAATTTGATGGCTTCTATAGCTAGTAGTTTATGTTTCTTGACCTAGTTCATAAGGTTCTATAGCCTCTTGTTGGTTGAAGCAATTTCTTGAAGTAGCTAAGTTTCTGCTGCATTTCTCATTCCACCATTCTTTGGAGCATTTAGTGATGTTGACAAGTTTAGAGTGTTTATTCTAAAGATCTTCAACAATTGTAGTGAATTCTTGAGTAATGTGTTTTAGTGCTTTACTATTAAAAATGTTAGATATATTAATATTACTTAGCTTGTTTCCAAGTTCATTGACAAATTTCTTTTCTTTTTTACTATCTTTGACAATAGTCTGTTTTCTCTCTTGAATATATTTTTCTTCAATGGTTACTGAAACAGATAAAGAAGCACAATCAAAAAAGCTACATAACTCTAGTATAATTTGATGATTGTTGAATTAATTAGATCTATTACCAAGTTTGAATCTTAAAGGCTGTTAGCATACCAAGCAAAGACTGGGTTGATGGAAGTGGATAATTCTAGATCAAGACTGTTAGTAATTTCATGGAGTATGTCAGTATATATTGAATAATATGGGTATAATAGATTCTAATCACTATCTTTGATGTTGAAGTTTCCTGTCATAATCAGGATATTGATCTCAGTATCCTTGAGATACTTTAAGATGTTTTGTTAGTCATCTAAGTAAATTTTGAAAGAATATAGCTTGACCAGTTTATTGTTTATATAGATAATGACTCTTGAATAATTGTTTGCTATAAGTAAGATTCTTATAAATATAGTTTAAGAAGAATGATAAGATGCTTTTATAAGGTCTTTGCCTTCTTTAGATATAGAGCTGGGAATTTGTTAGATAATGGACAATAGAGATATGTTTCTTACTATTAGAGTTGAAGATAGTAGACTTTATTTATTCTTATTTCATTTCTTATTTTCATTTTCATTTTTATTTTCATCTATTTTCTTATTCTCTTATTTTTGAACTTAAGATTAGGAATTAGTATAATATCACACATAACTGTTACAAACTGTCACATATTGGTTACATATTACATGTCATAGTCACAAGTCATAGTTATATAATCATATATTATATAGAAAGTTGTAGAAGGTTTCAAAACAATAATACTATACTATATATTAACTGTTATGATTATAAGACCTTAGAGTAGATCAAGTAAAAGAACCTTGTATTAGGGTTGAATATAAGAGAACTCAATAGAGAACTTTGTTACAGGATTTTCTACCTTTATATACTAAAACTCCATGGCCTGTGCTAACTACTTTTAGCCTACTCTAAACAGCTATATATTTGCTTTAAGGTTAACATGTATAAAACATACTATATAATGTCATTCTTCCAGAGTCTTTTATACTCTTTCATGTAATACATGATTGTGTGACAGTAACTGTAACATTGTCATGTAATAGTGCAACAATGACATCATGTTAACCTTAACCCTAAGTTTCCAGAAATAAAAATAAAATAAAATAAAATAAAAATAAGAAAAGAAAAAAAAATAGTTAAAGTCCACCATCTTAAACTCTGATATCAACAGTATGTAGTACATACTATCAGAGTTGAAAGTTTACTAAATAAAGACTTAAATTTTTTATTTTATTTATTTATTTTGTTTTTATTTTCCATTTCTTTTTATTTTAGACTTAGAATTTAGTATAATATTATATATGACTGTTACAAACTATTATATATCTATCACATATTATATATCACAAAAGAATATAAAGAGTTCTAGAACAATAATATCATTCTATATATTAATAGCATATTGTTACAAACTTTATTCAGCTTATATCTCCACAATTAGTGGACTGATTTTCACAAACTAAGTTGTGCTAAAAAGGCTCAAATGATAGCTATCTGTACATATATGGAATATACAAAAGCAACAACAAACAACTGAGATATTAGACTATCAGTAACTGTAAAAGTTTTGTTGGCTAATATCTCATGAATAGCTTAACAGATTTGCACAATTGAACTTATATTAGAAAGTGCTCCTCAAATGGTTTCTGATAGTATATAATATATCTTATAGCAATAAGTATTGATAGAGATACAATATAGTAACATAATTAGTTACATTTTAAAACTAGCCTGACATTTACTATACAGTTTTCATCAAATATAAGTTTTGATCATGTGATGAAAACAGCTTGTATACAGACTATCACTATTTTGTATAAATACTTTTATGTCTAAAAATTAGACCTTAGACTTAATAATATTAATCTTCATCATTGTCATTATTATTAAACTTCTAAATCACTTTTAAATCTCTGAAAGTATATCCAAGGTTTAGATATTACAAATAAGTAAGTAGTTTATTTTGTGATATATATAATATGTACAGTCTTTAGAATAGGCTAAGATTAGTATAGTATAGACTAGTAGTCTAACATATATAAAGTAAATACTTTTGTACTTGGAACTCTATTAAGTTCTCTCATGTTAACTCTAATACAAGGTTTTTCTTTTGACTTCACTTTATAAGTCTTAAGTTGTAATCCTTATCTAATATATAAGAAAACTTAATAGAATTAAGTTTCTATTACAAGTTAGTCTATCTTATATACTATAAACTATAGTTTGTGTATACACTATAGCTAATTTACTCTAAAGTCTATATACTTTTTTTCTTTTCTTATTTCTATTTTCTTTTTCATTTATTTTATTTGGACTTAGAATTAGGATTTAGTATAACATTATATATAACTGTTACAAACTATTACACATCTGTCATATATTATTTTAACACTTTGAGACTTGAATTATAATTATTAGATTTATAAATGATAGACTTTATTTATCTCTATTTTATTTAGGGTTGTAGTTTAGCATGACAGTTATATGCTACTGTCACACATCAGTCACATGTCACACAAGAACATCATAGAAGTTTTTAAAATAATAACATCAGTCTATATATCAATAGTATATAGTATATATATACCTTTAAAGTAGGCTAGGTTTAGTATAGCATAGACTATAAGCTAAGTGTATATAAGATAGATATATTGTACTCCATCAAGTTCTCTTATATAAACTCTATACAAGGTTCTTCTTATTAACTAATTCTAAGATCTTTAAAATTATAACAATAATACTATTTTAGATTATAACTTTTTTTATATCACATGATTGTAACTTGTGACAGTGACATGTGTGACAACCAATGTAACAAATGTCATGAATGCATCACACTTTGTAATATATATGACTATTATATATAATATAATATTATACTTCTTTATTTTTAAATTTTTTAAATTTTTAAATTAACAATTTATTACATAGAGCACAATAACAGTCCATAGTAGCTGATTTGTAGCTATATATATGAAACTAAAACTATATGAAAAATAAAAATAAAAAGAAAGAAAGATAAAATAACAGGATTTACTACTAATATACTCTACTATCATAGAGCTTTTGTTGTTCCTTATCATGCCAATCCTTATTGAAATAGTTTTGCTAGTATGGACATATGTTACCATTTGCTTGATGATCTCCTTTGCAGTTTATATACTTAAAGAAATAGGAACAGAGATTGCTTTTCTTTATTTCAAGCCTTGAAGGATTGGTCTTCAAGTTTTCTTTACAACATCATGCCTTCTCTCAGTGGTGCTTAGATTTGTGAGGTTCATTATATTTAACACATCTAGATCCATGTACTCAGCATGTTATAGTTAAGTATTTTCACTTCTAACAGTTCTTGTACTGAGATATTTCAGAGTTCATGTTAATACTATATATAGTAGCAATAAAGTGTTCAATGTTAAAACTATGGTTGATGATTGACCTGGCTTTGGAACCATTTTACAAGTCTCAGATATTGACCCATACTACAACTGAGTCAGATTTGAATGAAGTCTTAATAATATAAGGCTTGAACACAAGAACAATGTTATTAAATATATAAGTTTCTTTGATTACTCTTTTAACTATTTTGGAAGTAATTGGAAGATTAGTGTTTTCCAAGATATAAGAAAGATCTAGTATTTTCAAATATGATTTAGAAAGTCAAGAAATATCAATGTATTCAAAGTTAATGTTATTTGTTTCTTTGATATATTTCTCAATAATACTTATATCTTGAGTAGAAGTAGCTTAACTGGCAGTTATGATGACTCCATCATTTTCCAAGTGGATGAAGTCTACTATAGTATTCAAATTGACTTCCTTAAAATACCTATTGATGTTGACAATGAGAAAGTTAGCTTGATTTAAGATGATCTCTGTATTACTCTTGCTTATCAGAATAATGACTTGTTTTATTAAAGGTCCTTTGGTAGTTATGATTATCTTCAGTTTGACTATTTTTAATTTGTTGTTAATATCAACAATTTTCTTGGGAAATAGAGTTGGAAATATATCTTTGATATGAATGATGTCTTCAATATTAATTTTCAAAGCCTAAGTGTATAACTTCTTGTTATTTGACTTAAATAGATTGGAAGGCAAAGTTTAGGGCCCTCCTTGCAGAGAACCCTATTGAAACTATAGGAAGTATTCAGTAGAGAGCTATCCCCTACTTGCTAATTCCTTTGTACTGTCATGTTCAGTAGTCTCCCTTGCCAGGAGACCTATCTATTTGGTCTGTAGTCTAGTCTATTCAATGACCAATAGTAGGCTAAGCCTTTAACCAACAATCTTCCTATTACAGGTGTATCTAGGACTAGATCTGACTTAATGGCTTAGGCCTACCAAGTAGATTAATATGAAGTTGTACCTATATAGCATTCCAAGTAGGATTTTCTTGTATTCTGGTAATTCTAACACTCTGGCTTCAACTTAAGCCTAAACTGGTAATTATTATATTAGCAGACTGATAGTAGATATAAATTTCTCAAGTATCATGCATGGTTCACACTTGGGGTGAAAGTCTGCAAGATAGATTTGGAGATGTGCAGACTTGTGAAATGACCTTAGCTTTAGCTTATGTGCTACACTGTCTATCTATCACATGGTCACAACTTCAGATGATAGGGAGAAGTCCAAAAGAGGAGTGAGTACTAATTTGGTGTGTCCCCATTGAACACCAGAGATTGAGTTCAATAAGAATTATCTTTGTTGATTATCAGACTAGTAAATTACAGTGTAACTACTAGTCTTATATACAAATAGATATTATAGAAAATGCTTGGGGTTTCAGTGGTAAAGCCCCTATTACCCTGAGCAGAAGTTTCAGTGTTGAGACACTAACAGGAGTAACTCCGTCATAGAAGACTGAGTTGAATAGGAGTATCTCTGCTATAGAAGATGGAATACCTAGATAGTTGCAGCACTGCCTTAAGACATGTTGCAAGAAAGATGGCTGCTATGGAAGGTGGGCTTGTATAATTAGGAGATGATATCACTACAGAGATGTAATTTATGGATGGGTGGACTTGCATATGACATCAAGCCAGAGAAGAACTATCCCATTCTACTATGGCCTAGTTATGGTAAAGATGCTACTCTTTGCTATACCTTTCTGTCTTTTAGTAGGTGGTTTGCTTATGTCTTACAGGCACAGATCTCCAACCTGTCTAAAGTCACTGCCTTGTTGCCTACCAACTTAGTGAGTACTCCAGAACAAGTCTGGACTAGAAGTTGTTTCTACAGTGTGACTAACTATCTCTAAGTTATACAACCTAGAGGTGTAGAGTGTCTTGTTTCTATCCTAGCTAGTATACCAGCTAGATGTTATAGTGCACTTAAACACTAATATTTTTCCTTTCTTTTATTTATTTTTTCTTGATTTAATATTTCTTTTCTTTTTTCTCTTTTTTGGATGATGAAGAGGTATGTGACTGTGGTCACATGACATGTCACATGATGTAATGTCATAGGCCTAGAATTTAGAAGAAAAGGTTGGAAGGATATTATCAAGATATATATTAATAACATATTCATCTTATATGGTGTATTCATGAACAATATATAGATATTAAGGTAAGATTATTTATCATTAGCATAGACTATGTATATATTATATAAATAGTGTAGGAATGCATCAGGGACTCCTTGTCAAGTTCTCTTGTAATATCCATAAGATATTTGTTTTTCTAAGAGATTTATCTAAGTAATATTATTTGGTCTTTGGGCCAAGTAGTTGCCACAACACTAGGCTTATACCAAATAGTGGGCTGAGCTCTTAACAAATTAGCCCCCCAGAATCTAATCCTATGTTAGATACAGTTTGCACTTGAAGGTGAAAGTCTGTAGAGTTGGCTCAAATATGTGTACAAAGTGTAGAAACTCCATGCAATGAGCTCAGTGATGCAGACTTGATAGAATGACCTTGGCCTCAACTTATGTGTTGTGCCTTCTATGAACCACATGGTTTCAATTTCAGGGAATAGTCTTATAAGAAGTTATAAGAAGAGAGGTAAATTGCAT
>Ga0157368_1000814_pt1 | contig 14171 bp, 19 predicted proteins | sample AttbisABBM3_FD_113146 | JGI IMG/M metagenome (GOLD analysis project Ga0157368, IMG submission 113146) | Fungus gardens microbial communities from leaf cutter ant in Botucatu, State of São Paulo, Brazil - Atta bisphaerica ABBM3 | ecosystem: Host-associated > Fungi > Mycelium > Unclassified ...
CTTGACGTTGTTCAAAATCATAGAATGTATCACACTTAATGAATTCAAGCATATAATGGTCACAATTATGATGATGTCATCACCGATGACGCGAAGGCATTATTGGCTACGCTGTGAGTAGTAAATTTAGTAGTAAATTTATAAGCGACGATGAACAGTTCTTAGCTACGAAGTGATTGTTCATCTGTGGTTATGTGTTCTCAAACAGCCGAGAACTAAGCAGATGAAAACCATATCCATTTGGGTCCAGCAACTACTAACACAAATTATCGCACCTCGCCGCAGTTCTTTGAAACAGCTCTTATATGATTGTAGGGCATGTCCCATGCCCGGCGGCACAAAAAAGAAGCTTGGCTCGATCCTCTTTTGTAGCGCAGCTTGCGACGTTGTAGGTCGGAGCACGAGCAATCTAATGCCTACCTGGAAGCCCAACTTCATCCTCTATCCTCCACCTCCCCACCTCCCTCATAGCCTCTGCATCACCCTTTTCCAGTTCAGATGCATCTAGCAACTTGCTGACCATTTTCCATGGGTCCCTTCCACCACCCCATCTAAGCACCTCCAACTTGTACTTCTCCCCAACTTCCCTTTTCAGCGGATCCTTCTCGAATACTTTTTTCCATACCCTCGAAGCAATGGCACGATCGAAGAGGTAGGAGTAATATGTTGCTCCATACCCAAACAGGTGACCAAACTGTGTTTGGAAAGATGTACTGGGTACATGCGGAATGACGCCTTTCGAGACAGTCAGGTTTTCGAGTTCATCAGTAGTTGAGAACGTTGAATTATCCAAGACAGCGGGTGAGTGGTATATTTGATCAAGGGATGCAAGGATAATTTGAGAAAAGGTGTCGATGGAGTGACAGGGATCCTCGTGGGCGTTACCAACCTGACGAAGAGAATGTGTCCCATCGAGGTCAAACAGAGAGAGGACAACCGGAGAGCTCAGAAAATGTTCCATAAGTATTGAGGGTAACTCGACAAAGTCGGTCGCGCATCGCGTTCCGGAAACATTTTGGTATTCCGTGCGGCCGACCATTGCTAGTCAAATTGGAAAATGTCAACAGCATGCTCAAAGTCCAACTTGCCACTCACAATGCATCGCATGTCCCATTTCATGAAATAGTGTCATAACGTCATGCCATTCTAACACTGTTGCACCCTTCAGTACCGATGGTCTCGTGAATTCGCAAAGCAAGACCACAAGGGGTAACTGATACACTCCATCTTGATTGGGTATCTTATGCCTCTTTACCTTTTCAAATTCTAAATTTTGTTGTATTAACTCTTCATGACCCGTCAAGCCCCCATCGCCAAGGTCATCATCTAAGTCCGTTCTCCGGGAACACCGCACTGTGTAATGTGCTGCTCCACTCGATTTGCCATGCCGTGCGAACAGATCGGCATATATCCATCCAATTAGACCCTTATCTTCATCTATTACCTCTAACTTATGAACGTCTGAATGCCAGACCTCACCCGTCTGCGCTTCTGTCGGTCGCAACGTGATTCCATATAAGTATTTGAATAAACGGGAAAGGCCCATAAATATTGTTCCGAGAGTCAGAGGAGGAAGGGGTATGGGGGGTGCTGGGGGTTCAGGTGGACAGTAGAAATCCCGATCCCAGGCCTGAATTGTGGGCAGGGAAGACAATCCGTGATGGACCTGTTTTCGAGCACTGAGAGTTTTGAGGGCACGCCGTGCAAACGGTCGCGTTTGACCAATAAGTGCACCCAAGAAGTTCATCACATTTTCTGAGTGCTGTGGTCAATCAACGTTTATTGGACAACTCTAGAACGGGTATTTACCAGGTGTCTTAGCCATCTTATCATCTAGTGTCATATGCGCAAAACTTGATCTGCCAACTAATCTTGCGAGTTCTGCCCTCGTTTTCAATAGCCTTTCCAACGTAGCTATTTGCTGATCAGTACTTGAATTCGCAGCAATATACATTCGTCTTCTGGGTTCCTCATCTGGCGCAGAGCGCATAATCATCTGAGCTTGCAATGAGCCTGGATAAACAAGAAGATCACGTCTTGTAAACTGAGCCTGAAGCTGCAGCCTGACCCCCAAGCCCTTGTCTTTGATCCCCACCATATGCTCAGGTTTGATGGATGCCGGCGGCCTCGGTGCATTAGCATTTTCCAGAAATTCACGTCCGAGTACAAGAATATCCGAGGAAAGAGAAACGAATTTTTGACGCTCTTCAGGCGGTAGATTGATTGCTGATTTCTCGAAGTCACGCCAAAATATGAGAGCAGTCTGGTATGCTTCCGGACTAAGTGTCTTGACAATGGATGCGTCAGCAAGCACTAATTTGAGCACCTGTGATAATATATATATTAAGGTCTGACTGCAGACAAAGATAAAAACTGGGTGGCACACCTCATACAATCCGACATGTGTATTGAGCACGTTCATGAACTCGCATAGTTGCTCATAGACATGATGACCTGCTGTGGCCCAATTGCGGTCTGGGTGTGCATTGCGTATCAGTTCAGCGAGGTCAATGACGCTGCAAAGCATGTCGCTCAAACGATCGAGATTCTTGACTACCTTGAGAAGTTCATCTCGTGAACTTCGAGCTCTGAGTATTCGATCTGTGAGCAGCTGAGCGCGCACAAGGGTAGCCTCTGCGAGTGAAATGAAGGCGTTTGGATGGGAAAGTTGGCTGTGTCCGAAGAGACCAGTAGAGATGGTAGAGGGGTATTTGAAAGCTGCATGCGGACTGTCAAAGAGGGAGACTATGGCCCTATCATCTGCGGAAGCTGTGGACACATGTTTCTCGAAAAGACAGCCTCGGAATCTGAATACGGTTTTGGGGGACACAACAAGAGTCCTCGCCGATCGTGCAAGCATGAGCAAGCATACTTCGTCAAGTGTTCAGTCCATTTTCGCTCTATCACGTGGCGACCAACCGAAAATCAATAAATCTCTCCAACATACTATACTATACTCCATGCTCTAACATATGCAATACCCTCTGATTGTATGATATATAGGTGTAATAGCTGAAATCACGCTGTCGATTCCACAACTCGGCTTTGATCAACATGCAACCTCCCACACCCATTCGTTGATCCATGTCCATTGATAGCCGCTGAACTATCTCCATTCTTTTTCATCCGTCCATCCTCGCCATCATATTCATTCTCTGATTCTCGAACAGGTTCAACAGCATAAATCCAGAACTTGGATTTTTTCTTCCCCGCTACTTGCTCCACGATCATCTCGGTTGGCTTCAAAGCAGCAGCTCCAGTTGCTTTTGACTTGCCTTTCTTCGTCTCGGTTCCGTTTGCATTTGTGGCACTTTGAGTTTGGACCGTGGAAGCTGGACTGGCATCAGCTGATCCAACACTCGCCATGCTTTCCTCGGTCCGCGCCCTTTTTGGAAGTCGTTCGTCAGGTTCAAAGGGGTCCTGAAAACCCAGTCGCGCTGACCGACGTTCTCCTCTCCAGCTGCCTAAGTTCGAATCTGCAGAACTCTCTCTCTTCCCATGAGCATTCAGTACAACTGTACGCGTCGAACGTCGTGTTGCTGCGGGAACTTCCCGGCGCCTACTCTTCTCTTCTTGTTCCTCATCGTCCTGAAAGTCTTCATCTTCTTGCTCCTGGAATTGGTATTCATCCTGAATAAATTCTTGTTCAAGGCTCAGATAGACAAGTCATAGCGCACCCACTCACCTCGCTCTCCTGACTGTAATACACATAATCCGGTTTCTGAGATTGCCTTCGGGTTCTTGTTGAGCGTAGTTCGGCCTGTGCCACTAAAGCTTTATTCTGTTCAACTTTCTTGCGTACTTTAGCCACTCGCTATCAGCAAGATGAGTACAAGGATCAATGATTTACTCATGCATGGAAAACCCAACAGGCGTAAAAAGAACGTAGAGGGAAATGTAGATCGAGAGTTGATGAAAATGGTTGACTGGGGATAGAAAGGAAGGAATAGTAGACAGCATGTAGACTTACATTGATTTCCTGATCTATTGTGCCGATCCTCTGCTCCAATCTGTGAATCAAATCCGCGTGATTTTGCTCGTTCTTGGGCCTTCTCTTCCCTTTTGACACTGGAAGTACGGCTTTGAGATGGTCAATAACTGCAAGGTACTCCTCCCGTGTCGACGAAACAGCCTTGAATGACGCAGTCAACCTCCAGGGATTCGTAGATGTATAGATCCGCGGTGAATCTACCAGGAAAAGACATGAGTTGGGGGAATGAACAATGCATGTCAGATAGCAACAGCATTTAAAAATCAGAACGTCAGTGGCATTCACGAGATGATGGTGCAGAAGATGGTGCAGAAAAATGTAAGCGATTCAAAAGACCACAGACCATCAGCAACCCAATATCTCTCTCTCTTATGATCCATGCCAAAAGGCGGGAAATCTAACGCTTCACGTGTCGAGGATGAGAAAGCTGGAACAGCAGAGCCCTTCTCCTTCTTATGCTTATTATGCACGATGCCCCACGCACGATCTATAGCCGCTTTGACCTCTTGAGAATGCCCAAGCTGTAGCTCAACGAGTTGTCGCAGTATTTTCAACTTGAAAGAATAAAAATACAGAGTCAATGATGAAAGAAAAACAGAATCAATAACGCGCACCTTCAAATTCCAATCTGCTGCGAAGAAACCAGACTCCTCGCCCTGGAACGGGTCTACATTTGCTTTAATATCATCATTCCAAAACACTGTCCGCTCATTCGTTTTGAAGTACTCAGACAATACACCCATTAACGTCGTCGAAATTTGATCAGTACTAGAAAGAATCCAAAAGAAGTTTTGAAGCGTGGGTCAAGGCAGTGCACGCGTATAGGCATTCGTTTAATGAGTCTCCGGTGTGACGCGACAAGACAGTGGTCATAATCTTACCTGAGATTCCTGGTTTGTGGTTTGAGATTTAGAATGAATCGACCCAGAATTTTTGTAAGTATGTCGTTCGGTTCGCGCGACAACAGGGCGTCCTCAAAACTAGGAGACAAATACCAATGATCAAAATAGCGGCACCACGAATGACCAAATAGCATAGCAGGGGCAACGGATTATAACTCACTCCATCACACTTTCGAACCCGAGGGTCTTTGCTTTCAAGTTTGTGAACTTGAGAATAAAGGAATATACAAATAAGGATTCCCATCTGTCTGATGGATGCATCGCACCCGACGGTGGACAAACATGTCCCCTGCGATCAGGTTTTACGCCTGGAGCTGCCATATCGAGGGAGGAGAGGCTAGAATGAGAAGAAGGCCGAGACGCGCGTGAAGTTAATCCTTAGTGCAGTCGGTGATGAATGAAGAAACGCGGTATGATGGCGGGCTCTAAGTCGAAACCATGATCCTCATTTTTTATATCCTGGACCAAATAAATTACAATACACTAAATAGTTCTCCCATTACCTGTGCTGTCTAATGTTGACAAAGCGCAACTTTTGCACTGATTTCAATGAGGTCCATACCAACTCTGAGTTACTCAGACTGATAGTATGAATCATACAGTTTGCAGTTTGATTAACTTTCTTCTGGTGGCAACAATGCCCGGTGAATGACATAGATCGGATGACTAGATTTCAATTTCACCCAATAGAAACAGGCGCAGGCCTGCGGTTAACAGCCCCACGAGTAAATTTAACACAGAGGTTCTGGTTACAACAATCTCCGCTAAGATGTTAGCGAACAATCATAAATGACGAGTGCACAGGCCACTTACCAAATACAAAATATCACTGATGTACTATAGTGACGCCCCTCCGCTGAAACCTCCCTCTCCCACATTTCGTGCAGAGGTCTTTGCATCTAAAAAGATTTCTCTCATCTCGTTGATATCTTCCAGCTCAATTTGCGACCGGCCGGCCGAAGTTGCAGAGATGGAAGCCGGTGTCAGCAGCTGTAAGACATATCTTCGTAGATACATCAGTCACAGCAAACTCAGGAATGAGGACAGAAATTCCACCTTAATGAACTCCGTTCTCCCTCTTCTGCAAGCTTTTCCTGCACCCCTGTCCCGAGCTTGAGCCCTTCAACCTGAGCACGAATTTGAACGACCTTGCCGACTTCATCGCGATTGTAGGTGGATGTTTTGACAATCAGGCATCTATTCATAATATCAGGCATTGGTCCATCCACAAAATCAAAATCAAGCATACCGATCTAAAAGATCCACAGGAATGCCATGAGGAGACACAATGTCAGTGGTGCCTCTCACCAAAGCATTTCCTCTGTTAGTTGCTAGGATCACGGTTGGAGCCATGGGCGACTCAAGCAATGCATTCAGATAAGTGTAGCACTCGATGTCTAACATATGCACCTTATAACGATGTATGTCAGCTATGCACCGCACTTTGTGAATAATCGAGAAAATCACCTCATCGATGAAAACAACGCCAGGAACGACTTCCGCAACACCCTGATCAACATATCCTTTTACTACACGATTGACTTCTCGACGCAGTTTGTCGGTCACTTCCGTTCTACCACTTTTCACAAGACTACCCATCACACTCATGATATCTTGGCCGCCTTGAGGTCGGGCATTAGCCGCATCCAAATCTCCTAGCGTCACATCTTGCACGAGTTCTTTTCGTTTGTGCACATCACCCTTAGGGAGAGGTACGTATGTTTCTGATTCAAGATCGTACGAGGATGCATATGCATCAGAGCGCCCCACACGCTGTGAAAATTGTATTTATCAAAACATCCCAACTACCTTTCAGCGGTTGCACATACCTTTACCGCACCAGTGTTGGCTTCGATGTAGATAACATCGCCAACAATAATCTTTTCTTTAAGGATAGCCTCATAGATACTGGGATCCAATTTAAGCTGTTTCGTTCCCTTCACAGTCTTGAGCCCTACGATAACATGAGAGACGGTTTTTCCGTATCCACTAAGCGGGTTTTCAGATTCTGTTGGCGTCAATTCCGTTACTTCCCCCTCATAGACTTCTTTTGTCTCTTTTATCCGTAAGCCTGTGGAATTGAAGAGATCAGTTTTACGTGAAAGAGGCATAGCAATAAGTAGCGAAACAGATAGGCCAATATGCTTGGTCAACTGTAATCAGGGCAGAAAATTTAATCTTGGAATCCCGCCTGCTCTGTAAGATCGCTTGTCCATTCTTAAACTCACCGATGGCACGTCTGAAAGCTTCAGCGAGCACCTCAGTCTTTTTGACCTCCGAACTATATACCTCTGAGCCAACCATGGGACAAAACGGAACTTTTGCACCCAGTTCCTGTGCAACAGCCAGGGCCAAAGCAGTTTTCCCTGTTCCAGGTGCACCGACCAGCAACAACGCCCTACCAGAGAATTTACGCAACTTGACAAGGTCAACTACAACGCCGCAGGCCTGGAGAAGACACCAGGTGAGACTTGGCATCAATGTACATTGAAAAATCTCATACCTCTCGAGCATCAATTTGGCCTACAAAACCAGCAGCACCAGAAGATGCGTATCCTTCGTTATTGAGTCCCAGCCCTTTGATATGCGAGTGTGATGCGATGCGCGAAGAACGAGCTGCAGTAGAGCTTGTGGGTGGTAGAGGGGCATTGTGCGCAGGTGCGGATGATGCTGCAGCAGATGTAGTTGCCTTCATGACGCGTTTTTCGATAGCAGTGGATGGCGTGAACCAAGCAGGATGTGTATATTTGGCACGGATTTAGAGTTTCCCACAAGACCAGAGCGCTTGATAGTGTCACTGAAGGGCCCTTCTGGGTTTCTCCCAATATCCAATGTTATGGCGATGAGATACAATCAATTCAAGCGGATATAATGGAACAATGGACTGGTCAATATGTCTTATGTACATGCAAAAAATATGGTGACCAACGCGGACAAAACCTGCATCGATTTTGAACAGAATGCGCCAAAGAAAACCACCATGAAAGTTCAAAGTTTAGTAGAATCGGACGCAGAAAGTGACCAAGAAATGAGTCAGAGACATCTTTTCTCCAGACAATCAAAGGTGGCGCAGGTCCATCGATGAGGTTACCTATCAAAACTATGATGGGTTTGTAATGACAGAGTACAGTGCCTCCTCTCGGTTGACCACTGGATTCTTTGTGAATGGCCTAGTTGGCAACAACGTCCATGAAGGACCGCAGAAAACATGTCAGTGGCTCGAGTAAGGAAGTCATTACTTTGTCTTTGTGATGGAGACGACATATACTCGACATATACGCTGTCACTCGGTCCACGATGAGGTTTGTCTTCGCGTGAAGAGGATAAGCACTTCAGCCACATGCCAACAGAATCGTGACCTTACTGATACAAGGATTTACTTTGACGATGCCATCTTTCACGGACGTATAGAGAGCCTCTAGATAATTCAAATATGTCTTTACAGGTAAATGGCAAGGTGTCGCGAAGACATACAAGCAATTTTTCACAAATGGTCGCGACAATAGCACCCTCAGGCATTGTTCCGTCGTCTAGAACCTGTTCTCTTTCATGCATAATCATCGGAAACGTATGTTGATTCTTTTTATGGTGCTAAACGACCACTGTAGTGCGAGAGGAAGGTGATTTCGGGAATCAAAGATAGGGAGAGTCACTGGATTTGTTGAGCAGGGGCGACGGAGGCATAAATAGTGACAGGTTGTTTAGAGATCCTTGGCATGACTTGAGCGTTTCCGGTAAGCTCCAGCGTTGCAGATATTAGGTGGCGTGGAGTGAAGGCATGGACAGTTTCGAATCCACCACTTTACTAGGAAGAGGATCTCGGCCCAGAACGAACTAGAGCCGATTTGAGAGAGGGCATCGGAAGAGAAAGAAGCTGTGGATGTAAGTTAATGGCATATAAATATCTCACCTTCAAGGACATCTGATTGCGCCATACAGTTCGTCTCGATGCCGTCTTTTGGACTTGACTGGCGAGGCAAATCGTTCATATTTCAAAGAGACTGATAATCGATAGTTGTATCTTGTTTCCCACTCTCACCCGTAGATGCATAAGAATGTTGAAACAAACTTGGTATGTTGGGATTCTCAAAATCTCAATTTGAGTAGCCACCTTGCTGCTCGTCAGGCATCGAAAGAACACATAGGCATGCGGTAAGGTGATGCAAAGACTGCGACAATGGTCTCTCAGTGTTCAGCATATTTGATGAAGCATATTTGATGAAGCTTGTAGTGTTATTCATATAAACAGACACGAGTACAACGTGGGCCAAAGGCAAAGACCCTTGGGTACGTAGACAATGACAGATGCAACAGGCAAGTGCACCCAATTAACCTGGTCCAACCTAAGTAATTGGGTTAGAAAAAGGGAGCACTAGCATTGATTTTCGCACTCACTTTGGGAATGTCGTGGTGCTCACTGAGAGCCTCGAGCTTAGCATTGAATTCGTTGACTCGATCTTTATGAGTCTTTCCAGCAAGTTTAGCTACTCGCTCCGCCATCTGAAAACAGTCACCAAGTGTCATCATACTCGGGGATGAATAGCTTACTCGTTGCTTCTGCCTCTCTTCAAAACGTTTCTCAGCCTCTGTCCTCCTGGTCCCATTGCTGTCACTATTCGCAACAGCCGAAGTTTTTCGTCCACTTCCGCTTCCGGGTGTCGACCGATCATCGTCCCTAGAAATTGCCTTTTCTACCTTCTGTCGTTCCAACTCCAATTCCTGATCGACAAGTCCTTCCTTACGCCTGGATTTCTTCTTCTTCCTAGGTGCAAGCGAGCTTTAAAAAACAAGTATCACGAGACGAAATGCTTACTTCTTCACAATGCCTCCATCTGCGACCGTCCCTTTCAGCTTGAGCGAGCCTCCTGGCCGCAGATCATAATCCGACATGGTAGTCGCAGGACATGCCGTTCGAGTTTTCAACCTGTAATAACTACCAGGAATAGCGCAAACCACGTGCCCTTGAGTCAGCTGTCTGCACCGCTGCCAACAACCCTTGAAATAAGTTTCCTGCTCACGGCATTACCTCAGAACCGTCCTCCGCGGCGAGTAGTCCACGATATCTCCCTGTAGAACAGACACTTGTGGAGGTAAATTCTCATTTTACTCTTGGGCCTGAAAATTTGGCGTCATGGCGGTTCTCTCTTCGCCAATCCAACTCGTACAGTCAATACCCCTTGTTACGCGTGCCTTGACGATCGCCACCATTGCCTGTTCTGGATTTTATGCATGGCTCTGTTATCAGGATATGGCAAATACAGCTGAACGGTATATGCTGCTCCTTCCTGGGTCGAGTCTTTTCGCACCATGGACACTTTTGACCTCGGCATTTGTCGAACCTTCAATACCAGAAGTTAGTGTCAAGTGATTCCAACAGCTCGACATAAATTGATCAGTTTTTCTTGATGTTTCCCTTATTTTAGTTCGTCGCATCGATGGTCTTCGTTCCCGCCGCACTGAAATACCTGGAGAGATTGTGGGGAACAGTGGAAACTATCAAGTTCATTCTGGTATCCATTGTCGCGTCAAACATCATTGCATTCGGCTTTAATTGGATTGAATTCATTGCGACTGGCAATGCTGAGCTCTTTCTGTATGGGATGCCGTATCACGGACAAATGTCTCTTCAAATTGCACTTCTCGTTGCATTTACTCAATTGATTCCTGAACATCAGGTTCAAGTTATGGGCGTTATCAAAACCCGTGTAAAGGTAAGTGCTTCTGTAGAGATTATCCTTAGATATAGACATATCTGACAATCATTATCAGAGTTTGCCTATGGCTTACCTCACACTGTCGACTGTTCTCTGCATTCTTGGATGGCAATGCCCTTGGATTATAATTCAATTTGGGTGGTTTGTAGGCTGGGTGTACCTGCGATTTTACAAGAAGAACCCTGGAGAGTCTGTCGGTGGCATAGACTCGTATGGTGACAGGAGTGAAACGTTTTCTCTTGTCTCGTGGTTTCCTCCTTTCCTGCAGTAGGTATACTATACACGTAATCAAGGTCCTGTTGACACCTTTGCTTTAGTGGGCCTCTTACTATCCTCGGCAATTTCGTCTACAAGTCAGCGAACCGTTTCCACCTAATTCCTGCTTCTCCAGGAGGAGATATTGAAAGCGGTATCTATAATCAAATTCCTCTTAGCGCGAGGGCAGAAGCCGAGAGAAGGAGGTAAGATCCTTCGGATCAAGCCTTGCTATCCTCTGTACTAAAGATACCCTTAGAGCGCTGGCCCTCAAAGCACTTGACCAACACCTTGCAAATACATCCCCCGCTGCTTCCTCATCCTCCAACATAACTTCCCAAGCACCACGCCCACCGACTATAAGCCAATCCAAGTCTGAGAACACCAGCCCTTCAACAGGTGCGTCGCCACATGCTAATGGAAACGCCCATGACCGCAAAAAGAGTGTAAGCGAAGGTGATGGAGGAGAAGCGGTGGCAAAGTCGGAAAGTCAATGATCTTGTACCGACATTTAACATGGGTCAGATGCACCTTTATCAAAAATACAGTAGAGGGCATGAGGAATCCGAGTGGTTTGTATAACATTCTGTCTGCTGTTCTGTGATATCGCTACAGTAATTCTTTTTGTCATCCTATTCTTACAGTTACTCTGAGCTGCCATGACAGTGCTAGATTACAATAAACTGATATCACTTCACTTCTCTCTCTTTAAAAGCTTGAGCGATGAACATGGTTGGTATTCGCTAGCTGCTGTCATAGAACCACCATAGGTTTATGCAGTGCAACTGGTACAGTGTATGACGATATAAAATAGTCCCGCGTCATGCTCCGAAGACGACACCAGAGACCCGTCAGATCACAGGGCATGTTGAAAAATGCCTTCATTCGAGAACTGAAACTAGCACTGAAAATTTATATGTCGATAGTCCCGTTTGTAGCTTCGAGCTTCAAGAACGCTATACAGGAGGAATCCTCCTTCAACAATCTCCTTTCACTTTTCCGTCATGGAAGAATCTTCGACAGGGGACCAGACAAGAAAAATCGCACATAGCAGTAAAAGTAAGGTGTGAGAAGGCCCAGAACTGAGGATGCACCGTGACCGCTTGAGACGGGCATGGGGGTTGGGATGGGTAGTATCAGTTTAAAGTCAATTCAATCCCTTAAAAACGGATTTGATATGATCCTTACATAAAGAGGTAAGGCAAGGCGTGAGGTAAGGTATCATTACCTGTGAACTCTGCATCATATCTCATGTTCCGTTCTGCTACTCAGTCTACGTCTTTAACAACCGGGAATGGACATCCTTTTATACAGGCAGCTTCCACCACATATATGTCTGTCAGCGGTACTCAAGACCCCACCTCGAAACGTTCAGAATCTAACACCTCCTCAGACAGAAAAGATCAAGACTTAAACACGGATGACCTATTCACGAAGCACACGATCCTCGAGATCAAAGCCATTCAAAACCGTCTTAGGTAAAAACACTGTCTATGCGTCCGAATAGGTGGTGACCTCAACTTGCAGAACGGATGCGGACGCCAAAAAGGAAGAGCTCCGGCAGATGGTTGGGTGCGTCTCATGCCACGATCACGAGTAGGACTTCACTCTAACCTGCAGTCTGTTTGTTGAAAGCGTAGTGAACGCTACCGGGATCTATTACAAGCGTCGACGTCCATTATTTCCATTGCTCAATCATCAAAGCGTGTGGTCGAGGCTTTGAATGAATCGAGAATTGCGATACAAAGACCGGAAGATCCACCATTGAAAAAGATATCCTCAGCAACGAGTGACCAAGGTCGGTTCCCCTTATTAGTCTGTAAGGCCAAACCTAATCCATTCTCTTTTTATTTATTAGACGGGCATCTACACGCACTACAAGCGCTTGCTGCGCATATGAAAATATTGCTGGATGCGCCAGAACATTTATGGCGACTGATCGAGCGCAAGAAGTTTTTTCCTGCTGCATGGCTTTTTCTTTTGGCCCGTGTAACACACAGGGCATTAGTACGAAACGAGGAACAAGATGACGAAGCTTGGAAGAGTCGGGGCATAGATGTTCTGGCAGAGTTTCCACTCATACAACGGCAATGGGACATCGTATCACAATTCCGTTCTCAGATAATACACAAGGCAACACTATGGCTGAGGGATGCAAGTTCTGTTGAAGTTTGTTTCCTGATATCCTTGTCCTTCGTCTTTTTTATGAGATTGATTTGATCTTGTAGGATGCATGTGCGATCTTAGTGACACTCCACCTTTTAGATTCTCGCCCGCTTCATGATGCATCGACCTCAATGTTCTCACAACGTTCAAAGACCTTGAATCTTGCATTGACGACTAAGACGACGACTTCTTCTTCTTCATCCATATCCATCTTGCGAGAACCTGCCGATGGAAGAGTCGCGTTCTCCTTGTCTCAAGATTCCGCTTTGTCACCCCTTACGAAGCCCCGCATACGAGAGGTCAAAGAATCCCTACATAGTGTGCTTTCCATTATCTCAGAGACCATGCGCATCGCGCGTGGAGTATTTGACGGCTCGTTTGGTTCTTCCCTGATTGAACGTGTTCTTGGATGCATACAATCGGATACAGACGATCAATGTGTCAACATTCCGGCAGAACTGCATCTGACAACGCAAGCCCTGCTTACCAACGTGACATCCACTGCTCATTTTCAGCTGCTCCCGCAAAATTTACGATATTACAAGCCCTATGTTGATTTATCGTCATCATTAGCATCTTTCGGACAGGAACGATTCCGGGAACAACTGAATGATTGGTTCCTCCAGTCAATCAACTTGTTGCAAGATGCGGTAAAGAGGTGGTTTGGAGACCTAGAGACCGTCAGAGAGACTTTGAGCGTTAGGCTTGCTTCAAGACGATGGATCACTGCATCAGGGCTAGATGACCAGGAAAAGTTGCGGATCTCGGTAATGATTGACGAGATTTGTAAGGAGAGGATTATAGAAATCTGGACGTCGATGTTAAAGGAGGCTTCGGCAACATTTGAAGCCACACTTGATGCTTCACTGCTGACAATTGGTTCCTGCGAAGATGACACTGGCACGTGGTTTCCATTGGCAGCTACATCTTGCCTCTGATCCATCTCTTAGGCTATTCACCACTCGATTTCCTCTTCAATACTGTAACGCTACCGACTCTTTCACAGTCAGCCACTGATTACAACAGTCCTTTGCGGAAATATCAGAATTCTCTCAGACAACAGCTTTTGGGAAGAACAATTGCTCTTGACAGTGTTTTGGATACTCTGGAACAATGTGCAAGGCATGTGCACGAAGACACCTC
>Ga0157368_1000816_pt1 | contig 14128 bp, 13 predicted proteins | sample AttbisABBM3_FD_113146 | JGI IMG/M metagenome (GOLD analysis project Ga0157368, IMG submission 113146) | Fungus gardens microbial communities from leaf cutter ant in Botucatu, State of São Paulo, Brazil - Atta bisphaerica ABBM3 | ecosystem: Host-associated > Fungi > Mycelium > Unclassified ...
ATGTGTACACCATGAAGAACCCATGTCCCTTGATGTCATCTCTAACCCTAACTCTAATCTAGACTCCTCTCGATCCTTCTAGACCGTTCTAGACTCTATCACATGACTTCCAGGTCACATGCCTATCTCTTATCTCTCTTCCATTGTAGACTAATAATTATAATACTTAACTCTAACCCTAGTCCAAGTCTGTCCACACACTCGTCTTATAACACTTGCAATGAGTCAGAATATACATTAATTAAAAAGTATACTAAGCCACAATTGAAAAATGAAATATAAGAAATGTCTTTATGGTTAAAAAATCTTTTCATAATGAGAAATGAAGAGAAGATAACCTGATGTTGATATATATAATAATCCTAGGTGAGTTATCATAATTTGAGGAGTTTCTAGCAAAGGTGAACCAATTCAGATAATTAGAAACTCCTACCAGTTCTTCTCCTTTCTTACTACTTGAACTTGGTATAGACTATATAAAAGACTATGATGGCTCTTAAATAAAATGATGTCAAATAAACTTTGTGTTTTTAAGATTGTATTGATGATAAAGTTGTTCTTTTAAATGTTTTGTGAAAAAATCTCAATTTCATTCAAAATCATATTTAGTTGTTTATAGCTGAATGAATCAATTAGCTTTTGTTTTCATGAAGTTCCTAGTACTTTTTTGAGTACCACTTTCTGTTGAAGTAATGTTTCCAGAAAGAACATTGATTAGAGTCAGCCTGGTGATCTTCTTTGTAGTTTAAGCACTTGAATAAGTGAGAACATAGTTCGTCATACTTAGTCTCTAACTCAAGAGGGTTAGTTTTGAAGTTAGCTTTGTAATATCATGTAAAATAATGATGGTGTTCTGTTTTGTGGGAACTATTACACTTAATATATTTAGATTCTTAAATTCTGTATACAAAGATAGTATATCTCCACTTTTAACAGTTCTTGAATTGAGGAACTTCCAGATTCATATTCACTTCTTTGGTAGTCATAATATAGCTCTCTACATTGAAGCATCTTTTTATTAGTTTTTTAGCCTTACTTCTGCTTTGTATATCCTATATATCCAGCCAAATAATGATCATGTCCAACTTAGAAGATATCTTAATGACTCTGTATCTCGAGATAATAGTGATATTGTTGAAAATATGATTATTCTTGATGATTGTTTCAACTACATCTACTGTTATAAGAGTATTAGTATTCTCAAATAAGTATGAAATACCAATGATTTTGAGATATGATTTTAACTGAGATAAACATGAGGTTTCAACCTTTTCTATCTTAATAACAATACCTGTTTGTTCAAATTGAATGAAGTTAGTCTTGGTATCTAATTTAATGTTAGTGATGTGAGAGCTTGAATCCATTATGAATTTTGTCTTATTGTCATTGTTTATAGGAACAATAACTTGTTTTTGGAAGAGCTCCTTCATCGTCATGTAAAGTTTAGGCTTTACCTTATCTTTACTATTAATTATCTTCTGAATATTCTCAATTTTTTTGATGGTAGATTGGGAAAGATTTCTTTGATTTTCAAACTTCTTTTGTAAAATTAGCAGAAGTAGAAGTCTAAGTATATGATTTTTTGGTTTCTTTTTTCTCTCCAGATTGCTGATTTTTCTTGAAGTATTTAGAAATATTGTTAACTTCCTTAAGCAATTTAGCCAGAATAGAAGAAAAAAACTTGTTGAAAGTAGTCAGTAAGTTAGAACTTTTACCACCCTTGTTTTTACTAACATTCATCTTCTTGATCTTAGGAGTGAATTTCTCTATAATCTTTTTTCTAAAAGAAATATTATTATTAACAATGAGATAATTCCATTTTAACTCATAAAAAAAGGAGATAAACTTTTATACTGCTTTTTTTATATCTTTGAGATCATCAACCTCATTAGTCTTGCTATTTTTGATTTTATTACTTATATAAGTTGCCATTCAACTGATCTAGTATTCAAGCCAAGTAATAAGATATTCTTAAACTTGTTGTACATCTATACTATATCTCCATCTTCTAAACTTTCACATTGTTATCTTGGACCCTATGTGATAGAAAAACAAGTAGAATTTATATTGTATCACCTGGAGCTATTCCTTATACTATAGATATTATACATAGTATTTTATGTAGTCAAGCTCAGTATTACCTTTGAAGACCCAATATCTGAACAATATTCATGCTTCCAGCTAAACCCCATCATCATTAACAGAGAAGAGAAATGGGAAGTTTGAGAAAAATCTTGGACAGTTACTTATATTATGGAAGATACAAATATCTAATCAAGTAGAAGGATTTTAGTCTGAAATCTAACTTCTAGGAGAGTGCTTTGGAGATTTTTATGCTAGAAAGAGTATTAGAGTTCTATTACCTTAATATGAAGCTTTATGGTTCATTCATACAATAAACTTTTAGAATATCAAATTTCAGCTAGTCTTCCTTGTTTTGAGTTATAACAATATAAAAGAAGAAGTGAATGTAAGAAGATAGCAAACTCTGTACAAAACTCCAATATTCATTATCAAACCCTCAGTACTTACTACTCTAACCAATGCTAACTCTTCAGTATTCACTGCTCTATACTAGCTATCACTATCAGATAAGTCCACTATTTCTAGATCATGTTTCAAAAAAGAGATCTCTTAATGTTGTTTGCATCTGATGGAAGATGTTTGAGAAAACCATAAAGTAAGATAGACCAAAACTTTCCATCTCATATATCATGTTCTATAGCTTGATTAACATGATATAGCACTTAAATATTGATTGTGTCTTGTACATTTGCATTTGTTTTATTATCAGTAACATCCTTACCTTTAAAAAACATAGAAAAATAAAATGAAAATAAAATAAAAGGAGAAGAATAAAATAAAGTTCATCTTTCACAGTTCTTATATGAACATTGATACCAACATTATTAGAGAAAGGTTTACTTTTTCCAACAAAGTTAGTTCAAGAGAGTTATTTATTTACTTGACTGTATCTTCTACTCCATACTACTAAAGAATAGAGATTCAGAACAACTTTTTAGATAAAGATGTTTAAGAACCAATTGATAGCTCTCAGCTATCCTATATGTCAAATAACAAACAAACAAATAAGTTAGTCAGATTGGCAACTAACAGTAATTTTCAAGAAGAATCTCAATGTGTATCAAACACAAGAGTATAGATCACACTAAAGCTAATGACATATCAAATCTTAATGGTATAGGTGAAGTAGCCTGGAACTTCATTTTGGTAATATACAAATCAGAGTGGAACACTCTTGTTACTAACAAAGACAACAGAATATTCAAATAACAAGTAGTATTCAAATTTATGCCAAAAATCTAGGCAAAGATGATAAACCAACTGACAAACTAGCAAGTTTCACAGAACTTCTGCTGCTGATCTCTGCAAATTTTCCAAATTTCTTAAGAAAAACACCAAACTGATGGAAAAGAAAGATAACAGTAAATCATATGCTTAAGCCTCAGTGCCAACAACTAGTGAAATTCTGAAAATCAAGAAGATGTTTCCTAAATTACAGATAAGCAAAATCAACAATATTTACAAGATTATTAATAATGTTGGAAAACTGAAGCCCAAAGTGAATATAACAATAAAGAGACCATTTAGAAAACAGGTGATCATCCCAATAAATAATGAAAACAAGATTAAGTTTATGGAATTTTCAAGTGAACATATTGCCAATTTCAACAAAGTATTGAAAAACATCAAATTAGATGTCATGGCTAATTTTGTACATATGAATCAGGCTAATATTACTATTGTTACCAATAAAGTTACTACACCTCTTAATTTACAAACAATTGAAAGATATGTAAAGAATGTTAATCAAATTGATTCAAATAATATCAAAACTCTTTGATTATTACAATTGAAATCATACTTGAAGATTATAGATATTTTATATCTTCTAAAAAACACTAACACATTTATAACAGTAGATGTTGTTGAAACAATCATATTTTCAACAATATTGTGGTTACTTCAAGACCAAGGATCATCAAAGTATTATCAAAATTGGATATAACAATCATTTAGTTGGATATTTAGAATGTTCAGAGTGAAAGTAAGACAAAAGGACTAATTAACAAATGTTTTAACATAGAAAACTACATTACTACTATTCAAAGTATGAATATAAATTCAGATGTCCCACAATACAAAAATTGCTAGAAATAGGGACATATAATATTCTCATGCCAAGTGTAACAGTCCTTACAAAACTGAGTACCATCAATAATTCACTTAGTATTGCAAGGCCAATTTTAAAATCAATCTACTGAGATTTGAAATGAAACAGAATGAACTATGCCCTCACATATTCAAATGTTTGAATTGCAAAGATGAATATCAAGCTAATTCAAATATATGTCCTTTTTGGAGATATTGTTTCAATAGAGAGTGGTACTCCAAGAAATATCAAGAACTTCAAGACATTAGAAAACAATCAATTTGCTCAAACATGAGTAGCAATCAAACATGATTTGTACTAATATCAAAATCTTTTTGCAAAATATTTACAAGAACAACTTGCCTAACAAAACTTTATATAACTCTTCTAAGATGTTCAGACTAATCATCTTATTAAACATGCTTGACAAGCTTATTGAGAAAGTCATTGGTGAAAGACTTCAATTCCAATTGATCTTAAAGAATTTCATCTATTCTTGTCAATTAGATGGATTGAAACAATGTTCTACTATGAATGCAGAAGTTGTTCTTATACATCTTATTCATATGGGATGGGTCAAAAATCTTTCAACAAGTATCTTAGCATTTGACATTGCCTAATTTTTCCCTTTGTTAAACCATTGCTTACTCCCATTAATCTTAGAGAAAGTGGATTTTGATTTCAAAATCTTAATATTCTTGGTATCAAAGCTATTGCAAGTTTCATTCTAATCTATTTGCATTTACAAAAGTTCAGCAGTAGATTTCAACTAAGAATTCAATTTCTACTGACAAATCATATTTTCAAGTCCATGTTGGAATCAAAACATTTAGATAACAACAGCATTTATTGTTTATCACTCAAAAAGCTAACTTCCAAACAGTGATTGAACATTAAAGAGTCTATTGTTAATGTTAACAACAGACTTAATGAAGTTTTTCTCTCTTTTATCCCTTTTAGTAATGAATTTTTGCTTGAAAACAAACTAATTGATATTTATCCTGGTCATTTTTCTTTTTATTCTACAGACAAACATAAAAAAGACAGAAAAGCATATATTTGAAAGCTTGACAATCTTATTCTCCAAATGTTAGATAATTCAAAAACAGCAATTATTATATCTGATACAAGAATTAAAAATCAAGTTGCTACTTCAATTGCCCATATTTACATCCATGATAATCTAGCTATCAAAACATCATGTCTACTGAGGCTGAACTTTTTGCTATTAGGTATAGTATCAATCAAACCACTCAATTAATCAACATCAATTGCATTGTTATCATCACAGACTTACTACATGCTACTAAGTGAATATTTGATTTATTAGTTCATTCATATCAAATTTACTTGGCTATAATTTCTAGAAAACTCAGGGAATTTTTTATTAAAAATCAGTAAAATTCTATTGAATTTTGGGAATGTTCCAGTCATGATAAATAGATGCTTCATGATATAGTTGATAAAGAGATGAAGAAATTTGATCTCATTCCCATCTTTCTATATAAATCATCATGGGAGTTCAACAGAAAAAGCAAATACAATAAAATCCTCAATAATTGGAAAATGACTTTTCAAGCCTCAGATGACAAAGAAAGATACTTTTTAGATCTTCTTAATGATGACCTTAATTCTATTAAACCAACTTATTCTAAAGGAGAATTGTGGCTAAAATTCTTTGGTCATTCCAATTTATTATATATTAGAGCTATAAGAGCTATTACCAATCATGCTCCTATAAGAGAGTATCAACTTAAATTCTTTCTAGAAGAAGAATTTTCATGTTCTTGTAGACAGTATCTAATTAAAACTAGATATCATATCCTTTATAAATGTAGAAGGTTTAACAATTATTGGAATTCAAGACAGAATATAATTGCTCACTTTATACTCTTTTTAGAGTTTAACAACAGTGCTTTTACTTTTGGAGAAAGTATCACTTAGTTGATTTGCATGTGCTTTTCTTTAGTACTTTTATTTAATTTTCTCTTTTTTTTTGTTTATTATTTACTTTGTCTCTCATGTTGTTTGAGTCTGTATGTATATAGTTATGAAGTAGCTACTATAGTCTATTCACATATTCTATATAATAAATTGTTGATTTTAAAAAAATTAAAATTAAAATTATTCTTTTTATAAACATATTTAATTTAATTTAGTCTAGTTATACTTTTTAAATACAGATTTATTTTATATTATTATAATTTCAATTTTAAAAATAAATAAAAATATTTTAAAATCAACAATTTATAATACAAGATATGAAGGCAGTCTATAGTAACTACTTTGTAGCTATAGTACATTGATGGGCAAACAACATGACAACTGAAAAAGAAAATAAGAAAAAGAAATAACCACTCTAAAGATAACAGAATTGCTATATTACTGTACTCTACCATTAGTAGAGTTTCTGTTGTTTTCTACTATGCCACTCCTTATTGAAATAGTTGTGCCAATAAGAATATTTGTTACTATCTGCTTGGTAGTCACCTTTGCAGTTGACATACTTGAATGAATAAGGGCAAGTCTTACCATTCTTTGTAGTGAGCCTTGAAGGATTTGACTTACCATTCTCTTTGCAATACTATGATTTTTTCCTATGATACTCAGATTTGTAAGAATCATAGCATATAATATATCTGGTTATATGTAATCGACACCTAAGAGTTGAATGGCCCTATTTTCAACAGTTCTTATACTATAGAATATCTAAGCTAATATTAGTACTATGAATAGTAGCAATAAATCTACTAATATTGAAGTGACAGTTGATAATGCTTTTTACTTTGGAATCTGATTCAGAATCCCAGATGTTGACCTAAATGACAGCTGAATTGGAATTAGAAGAAGCTTTGATGACTCATGGCTTAGAAGATAATTTAACATCTTTGAAGATATATAACTCTTTAAATACTTCAACTAGTTGAGAAGTAATGGGTTTATTAGCATTTTCAGAAAAATATAAAAGGCCTAAAATCTTAAGATAGGATTTTGATTGTGGTAATTGAGTGTTACAACTCAAAGACCTTAGAGTAGGTTAATAGGAAGAATCTTGTATTAGGTTAATATAAGAGAACTCAATAGAGAACTTTGTATAAAATTGTCTACCTTATATACTAAACTACTATGGTCCATGCTACTACTTTCCTAGCCTACTCTAAATGACCATATGTTTACCTTAAGGTTAACATGTATTGCACATGTTATATAATATCATTCTTTTAGAACTTTCTATGTTCTTCTCTGTGACCATTACTGTGATCATGTCATCTAATGTGACTGATGTGTGACAGTGTGATCATGAGGTCACTCTAACCCTAACCCTTAAGTTTAGTAACATTGAGAACTTTTAATGAAATTCTTGTTTATTTTCTTGCTATTTTTGATAGCTTTCTTAATAGTCCTTATGTTTTGGGCAAAGGCAGTTAGGCTTATAGTGATGATGATACCAACTTTGTCTATACAAAGAAAGTCAGCCATGTTATTTAAATTAGTCTCTTTTAGATGCCTATTGATAGTGTTGATATGGAAGCTCACATTGCTTTTAATGATGATAGTGTTACTTTCACTTATAGAAATAATAACCTGCTTTTTTGAAGATCTTTTGGTAATCATTTTGATTTTAGGTTTGACTATACTTGATTTGTTGATAATATTGTTGTTAAGATTGAAAACATGTTCTTAATGTAGATAATGTCTTCAACATTAATTTTTGAAGTTTGAGCATAAGATCTTTTGATTATTAATTTAGTCAAATTGATTTCCTTCAACTTTGATGAATTTTGAGATAGGCTTGGTTTAAAACTAGTAGGTGTCACTTTGAGGGTTCTGGTAAAGTGTTCTAACATGTATTATCAAATCAATTTGTTATTGTTATCTATACTGAATCTATTCTAGCCAAACTCATAAATGATATTAATTAGATGCTATGCTGTAATATCAATCTCTGTTAGATCAGGGGGATCCTTTGTCAGTTTATCATTTAAGAAACATTGCTAGACAAGATGGTAGTATGAGTAAAAAAAGCACATTGTTATCTTATATAAATAATATTGTTAAATCTAAGATTTAATTTTTAGATATAAATATATATATATATAAAATAATAATTTATATATAAGCTATCTCTATTATAATATACTTATATTTATTTATTTAACTATTTATAAAATATTCAAAACAGTGCTTTTTTCTCTCTTACTACTATCTTGTATAGTAGCGCCTATAAGAGAATTAGTGAATATAACACATTCTACTATTTCTATGGCTAACAACTCCAACAATTTGACTCCTGCTTCTGACATTGATATGGTCATTGACCCAATTGACAATATATTCAACATTAGTGATAATTTTGAAAACAAAAGAGATCACTCTTTGTCACTTAGTATACACAAACCCAGATCCAGATCTCCTTTAATCTCTTCAAGTGAATGCTCAGAAGAATATCACATACGTGTTTAAAAGGAAAGCAATAGAATGGATGAGAACAAGCCTGTCAGATCCATTGGTAGCATCAAACTAGAGTACAAGTCCTAGAGGAGGAAGAAAGATCAGGTTAGTAAGGCAACTGACTCAACTAACAACATGTTGCAGCAACATGGTCTAAACAAGGACAATGCTCCAAACTCCACATAAGACAACAACATGTTTAATATCTGAACTATGACATTGATCAAGCTTTAGACCCAGAGGAATGGGATAGAGAGTTCTATGCTACTTCATTACATGGATTAATAGAACACTTGGCGTTGGACATCAAGAATATCAAAGATTCCCTCCAAAGAATAGGTAAATACATTAGGGGTAAGAAAGTTAACAATAACCCTAATAGTTGTAAAAACCTTGAGAGAGTAGGTAAGGCATTATGGGAGTTTTTGTCTTCCATTTATGACTCTCATTGGAATGGCTTATATACTGATAACTCTAATAACACTTTTAGGATTTAAGTCAGTTCTAAATTCACTCCTCGAATTTTCAGGAATTTGAACACCAATACTAAGGAAAAAGTTACAGTAAAACCTACTTTTGTTTTCCCTGTTCCTCCCTCTATTCTGGCTAAAACACCTAGAGAAGTCAATGAAATCTCTAAGTATTTCAAAAAGAACTCTAGTTCCCTTCAGAAGAAGTCATATGCAAATACAACATCTTTATCCAACCAACAAAGTTTGTCTGGGTCTAAGAACATCATCGAGAAGACTCTAAAGATCAAGGAGATGTTTCTTAACCTCCCCAGTAACAAAATCGAGCAGGTTTAGAAAGTCATTAGCAGACCTTTAAACAAATCCAAACCAAAAATTACCATGACCACCAAAGACCCATCTCAAAAACAAGTGATTGTCCCAATGAATAACAATGTTGCCAAAGAGTTTGTCAAAGACTCAAACTCACATGTATCCAACATAAATCAAGCTCTCAAAGCTATCAAATCTAACATGATTGCTGACTTTATTTGTATTAAAGATAAAGGTATTGTTGTTATAACCAACAATGTTTTATCAGGGTTGGATCTCTAGGAAATTGAGAAGTATATTAAAACTTCTCTCTCCTCTAATGTAGATAAAGTGTCAATGGCAAGACTCCCTCAGTCTAAATTGTACCTCAAGATTGTAGGCATTCCATTCATCAGCAAAAAAACCAACAACCGAATTTCGTCCGATAAAATTGAAGGTGTTCTCAAGAACAATCATATCTTCAACAACATCGTTCTTGCCTTGAAATCTTGCATTATCAAAGTATCTCCTAAATCTGACATGTCCATTATATGGATCGATATCTGGGACTCCTAATCAGGTCAAAATGCCGAAACTATCATCAATTGTCGATTCAATATTGGAAGTTACATTGCAACAATATGTGGTATGAACATGAATCTGGGTGTACCACAATGCAAAAACTGTTAGAAGTGGGGGAATATGGCAGATGTTTGCTGCATTCAAGGAGCTAAGTGTGTAAGGTGTAATGGACCTCATCTTTCTGAACATCACTGTCATTTTGTATAGTGTTGTAAAGCTAATAATAAAACTAACCCTCTAAGGTTGGAAACGAAAAAGAGCAAACCATGTCCTTACTCTTTTAAGTGTCTCAACTGCAAGGGAGAACATCAAGCTAATTTGAACAATTGTCTGTTCTGGAAACATCATTTTAATAAAGAATGGCACTCTAAGGAATATGCTAAAATTTGGGACAACCAAAGAAACTCAATTCATTCAGCTGTGAATGGTTCTGCAATATGATTTTGAAGGAACTTAAGATATTCTTGCAAAACATTTGAAAGAATAATCTCTTCATAAATACTGTCCTTGAAATCAATCAAAATTTTGATATTATATTCATTCAAGAACTATCATGGACAACTATCAGGACCATTCCTAGTTTAACAAATTCCAAAGGTGTTTCTTTAATAGATATTCCAAATCATCCCAACTGGCTTACCTTTGCTAGAGACCTATGTGTGTCTAATGACTTCCCAAGAGTCATCATCTATATCAATATTTGACTTTCTCCTCTCTGATTTTCTCTTTGAAAAGACATTATCAATCATCATGACATTTTGCTTGCTTGCTTTTTCAATAACAATTCTATTTATTGGATTATGAATATCTATTCCAATTCTTCTTATTCTGCCTTAAAGTATCTTAAGGATACTGAGGTGAACATTTCGAATTTACTAATTATGACTAGTGATTTTAATATTAGAAATAGTCTATGGAATTCATCTTTCCCTCACCATTCAGCTATTAGTGATGATCTTTTGATTATAGTGGACTCTTTTAATCTTGATCTCTCATCTCCTACTCACTGCATTCCCACTAGATATTCAGATATATCTGGCAAATCGAATTCAGTCATCAATCTAATATTCTTATGAAGTGGCTCAACTGAATTCAACAATCATTCCATCCATCCAGAGTGGTAGCTCTCTTCTGATCACATACCTCTTATGGTGTCAATCATCATTGTTGAAGAAAGATTTGACTCTTTCAAGTTCTCTATTGTAAAAAACAGTGATGAAGAGGCTTGCTTCATAAAGGATGTCTTTTATACCATCAAGAGCATCAGTATCACTGACTTATCAGATTCTTACAAACTGGAAGAAGCCACTACTTTTCTTGCATCAAGAATTGAACATGCATGGAACATGAATTTGAAACATGTCAAAATTACAAAGCATTCCAAGAGTTGGTGGAATGAGGAGTGTAGTTGTGTACTGAACAATTATAGGTTGACAAGAAGTCTAGAGAATTGGAAAATTTTCAAGAACAAAGTCAAGATAATGAAGTGATCTTTCTTTGACAACAAAATTCAAGAAATTGCTAACAAGAAAAGAGGACCTTGGGAACTCATGAACTGGGTTAACAAGCACAAACTGCCCACCATCGAAACCATCAAATATAATGATCAGCAATATCTCAACATTAATGACTTGTGGAATGCCCTTCATTCCACTATTAACACTGCTCTTAATTGTCAAATCGACATTGATATTCTTAATGAAATAGCTGACAATTCTATTTCCCTATGGCCTGCTTTTTCAATAGAAGAATTCAGACTTGCTATAGCCAACTGCAACAACTCCTCAGCTTCTAGCCCAGACAAACTGTTGTGGAGTCACCTCAAGACTATTCTTAAAGATGATGAATGTCTCAATGTTATCATATGTATTGCTAACACTTGTATTGAATTAGGATTTTGGCCTTTGCACTTCAAAAAATCCACTATGGTCGTCATTTTTAAACCAAACAAGAATTTATATGACTCACCTAAATCATTTAGGCCTATTGTCCTTCTCAACACAGTAGGCAAACTCATAGAGAAAGTCATTGGAGAAAGACTCCAATTTAACATGGCAGTAAACAATTTCATTCATCCCAGTCAGCTTGGTGGTCTTAAATTCAAATCAACAATTGATGCAGGTATTGCGCTCACTCATATCATCAGATCAGGATGGATTAAGAATATGTTGACAAGTACCCTCACCTTTGACATTGCTCAGTTTTTTCCTTCATTAAATCATCGACTTCTTGCTCTCATCATCAAAAAAGTAGGCTTTGATAACTGTATTGTATCTTTCTTCACCAATTATCTTGTGGATAGAAAAACAAATTACTTTTGGAACAATTTTATGTCTCCTATTTTCAATATTAACGTTGGGGTAGGTCAGGGCTCAGTGCTCTCACCTATCTTATCTGCTTTATATCTTTTGCCATTCATCTATATTCTAGAAAATCACTTAAAAAATTTAAAAATTCTGATTTCTATCATCTCTTTTGTTGATGATGGACTTCTTATTTCTCAAAGCAATTCTTTTAACATTTCCAACAGCTGTCTTTATTGTAGTTACAATGTACTAACCAATCTTCTTGAAAAGTTTGGTCTTGTAGTCAAGCACTCCAAAACTGAAAATTTTCATTTTAACAGATCCCATGGCACTTTCAATCCTCCTTCTCTTGACCTCTCTCCATTAGGAGGAAACGTTTTATGTCCCAACAAATCATAGAAGTACCTAAGATTCATCTTTGATAGAAAGTTAACATTTCATCAACACATTGACTTTTATATGAACAAATCGATCTCATCTATCAAATGCATGAAAATTCTCGGAAATTCAAATCAAGGTATCAATTCCCTCCAAAAACATCTTCTTTATAGATTGTGTATTCTTCCCATTGTACTCTATGGATTTCAGCTATGGTTTTATAACTATGCCCCAATGGTGTATTATTTGAAAGCTCTTGGAAAAATGCAGAGAAGAGCAGCGCTATGGATATTAGAAGCATTCAAAATGTCTCCCTCATATGGTATTGAAGCCATTGCTGGATTAAGATCCATCAAACTCCATCTCCAAAAACTTGGGGGTAAATCACAGCTTCATGGCTACAAGTTACCACCTAGTCATCTTGTATGCTCACTTATAGATTCAAGTTTTAGTACTTCTTCAAACCTTAAAGCCAATGCTCTTGACTCCCTCACCAATCAACAATGTTCACTTGTCAAAGGCCATTTAATTGATATGGCCAATAGATCTAATAAATGTTTCCCATCTTTTGCTTCTCTTGATTCTGAATTTTCTCCTGGACGTAGAGTAATTGATAACTTTTTAGATCATTTTTCATTCAATATCTGTGACAAAGAAAAAGACAATAAATTATGTGCTCACCAACTTGATGAAATGGTCTTGGAATCCTCCTCATCTCCTTCTATTGCTATCATCACATCCAATGTGAGCATTAAGAACAATGTTGCTACTCCTATCACACATATACATACATTCAACAATCCTTTGACAAAGATAATTCATCATGTGGTCTATATAACAAGTACTGAAGCAGAGTTATTTGCTATCAGATGTGGCATCAACCAAATTACAGATTCTGACAATATATCCAAAATTATAGTCATCACCAACTCTATTCATGTGACTGACAAAATTTTCGATCTGTCAGTCCATCCTTATCAAGTTTAGTCAATAGTCATTCTATCTGACCTTTGCAAATTCTTTATTTGGCACAAGAACAGAATGTCCAAGCTATCTCAAATGGTGTTTTCATAATGAGGTTGATAAAGAAACCAAGATGTTTAATCTAAATCCACTTTATCCATACAAATCATCATGGGATTTTAGCAAGAAATGCAAAAGCAAAGACATCTTGAAAGTTTGGAAAATGACATTCACAAGCTTCTGACCTCAAAGGAAATCAATTTTTAGACTTACTCGATAATAACAATAATATTATCGAACCATCTTATGTTAAAGGAGGATCATAGCTTAAAGTATTTAGTCACTCAAATTCCTTATATGTGCGCACTACAAGAGCAATCACAAATCATGCTCCCATTGGTGAATACAGACTTAGATTTTTCCCTAGGGAAGAATTTAAGTGTCCATGCGGCTTATATCCAATTGAATCAAGACACCATATCCTTCATGAATGTGGTAGATTTAACAGTTAC
>Ga0157368_1000817_pt1 | contig 14122 bp, 13 predicted proteins | sample AttbisABBM3_FD_113146 | JGI IMG/M metagenome (GOLD analysis project Ga0157368, IMG submission 113146) | Fungus gardens microbial communities from leaf cutter ant in Botucatu, State of São Paulo, Brazil - Atta bisphaerica ABBM3 | ecosystem: Host-associated > Fungi > Mycelium > Unclassified ...
ACAAGAATGTTGCATGACCCCACTTCCAACAATTTTTGCACTGCGGTATGCCAGGGTTCATGTTGGCTCCCCGAATGGTTGCAATATAGCTTCCGACATTGAAACATCTGTTAATTAGCATCTTGGCATTACTTCCGCTCTGGACATCCCAAATATCTATCCAAACAATTGACATGTCAGATTTCGGTGAGGCCTTTATTACTCTTGGTTTTGATACAAGAGAAATGTTGTCAAAGATATGATTCTGCTTGAGAAACATTTCAATGTCATTCAGCATAAGCTTCTTCTAAGAATTCGCATGGGGAAAGAACGGGATACCAATAATCTTTAGGTAGGATTTGGACTTGGAGAGATGAGGTTCTTCCATCTGAAAGGAGTTGATGTTGTTGGAATTTTTGATGTATTAATCGATGATCGACATGTCAGATTGCTACGAAACTTTATTGGTGATGATGATGACACCTGTAGGATCCGATCGGATGTAGTCGACTAGAACATCCAATTTAGCATTGCACAAAAGCCTGTTTATATTAGCCATATGAAGAGATGAGTTCTTCATGAAAGTATTGATATTTTCCCCACTCATAGGGATAATTACCTGCTTTCTAGATGGGCCTTTGGTTGTCATCTTGATACATGGCTTTGGTTTACTCTGGCCATTGACAATGCTATTGACCTGATCAATTTTTTTGGCACTGAGGGATGGGAAAGTTTCCTTAATTTTGAGTACTTCCAATGTGTTGATAGACAGTTTGGAGGCCTGAGTGTATGACTTGCCATAGCTATTGTTCTTGCCTTGGTCCTTGTTTTCAACCGTTGGTTTCTTGAAGTGGAAGTACTTGGAAATAATGTTAACTTCCTTCTTAGTTTTGGCTAGGAGAGGAGGTGGCAGTGGGACTTTGTTGATAGTGACCAGAGCTGGTTTGGCTATATTCTTCTTGTTACAATTGTTAGAGAGAGTGGTTCTTAGGGTGAATTTTGAGGAAATCTTAGCTCTAAGAGTGTTAGATTTCTGATCAGTATACAGGGAGTCCCATCTGGCCTCGTAAACTGAAGAAATAAATTTCCAGATAGCATCATCCATGCCATTGAAATTGTTGAGCTCATTAACCATACTGCCATTTACCTGTTTATTCTTGATGTATTTAGCTAAGAAATTGAGGGTGACCTTAATATTCTCAGCATCCAATGCAAAGTGTTCAATTAACCCGTGGAGTGAGATGGGGTGGAATGATCCACTCTATAGTTCTAGTTCAGTTAGAGTCTACATGTCGTAAGGAATTTGGATGTTGATTATACTTTCCTCATAGGGTGCATGTGTTGGGGGGGCCTCATTGTAACCACCCATGGGCCTCATGGTTTTCTGTTGGTCAGCCGCCCTACTGACCCACAATGCTTTCTCCTGTTCTGTCTCGTAGGACAGCTCAGGAGTTGGTTTTCCCATTGTTGAATTGCAATCCATGCTGGTGTCCATTCTGTCATGGTATGAAGTCGCCCGACCAGAGGATGCCAATGATGGTTCTCTAGAAAGATTTGCAGCAAAAGTGGGGTTTCTCCCTCTCACCTCGCAATCAAATACAAGTACTTGACCTGATGAATTGTCCATCCCTATATCACTTACAAAGGACACAGTTGGTAAAGAAGAATTGATGTTTGTGAAACTTGTAGTTGAGGGGCTGAATGTTGAAGAAGTAATGAATTTATTCACTATATTTCCAATAGGCACTACCATGTAAGATGGTGGTAAGAGGAAAAGAAGCAATGTATGATATGACATCTTTTGCCTAAGTTCAAGATAATGAAAAATAAACTCAAAAATAAAGAAAAATGAGAAAATAAAATAAAGTCAAGTCTATTAATACTAATACTTTATCAAAGTCCTAAATAAGAAAATAAAAAACTTGGGAGTTTCAGAGTACAGTTCTAAGCAGAGATTTCAGTAGTGAGACATTGAAAAGAGATTGATAGGAAAATTTACTGTAGAAAACCAAGTTCAATAAGAATATCCCTATCATAAAAGACAAAGTACTTAAGGAGTTCAGAACTGATTACATTACTACTATAGAAATATATTATAGAAATAAGACTATCATAGAAAACAGACTTTTGTCCAAGATTGAATATGACATCACCACTATGAAGGATAGTCTTTAAAATAAATAGACTTAATATATAACAATTTGAAGAGACAAATAAGAAATCAATAAAAGTAAATTAGCTATAGCTGTTAGAACAAGGCTTCAAGACTTGTAAACTAAGTTACTTAGCATATAATTGTAATATATGACTTATTAGATGATTTAGTGATATCACATTATGTATTGCATCATATAACTCTTTTTATAGGTATTTGACAAAAATAATAAAGAAATCTTGAAAAAAAGATAATATTAAAATTGTAAACTGAAACTTAGTTTTATTTTAATTTTATTTTCTTCATTTAAACTTAGCCAGAAGGTGTGACAAGATGTCACAGTTTAAGTCACATAGTCATAATTATATAACAAAAAGAATATTATAGAACTATTAGAAGATCTTAGATAATACTTTAAAGTAGATATTAGAGTGACTGTAGTAAAGATATAAAATTTACATTTCAAGCTCCAGAAAAAATCTAAGAGAACAGAATAAGGTCTTCTGAAGATAATAGCTATCCTAAATACTCTTATAGTACATTCTAATCTATCAGACCAATCTTGACATAATTAAGAAATGATTATATTCAAATGGTTAGAAACTCTGATAAAAGCATTCAAAATATTAGCTAAGAAAAAAAAAGATTCATAGCAATAATAGATAGAATGGGATAATAATAGTATACATAACTATACTTAGTAGGATTCAATAGTAAAGAATGGTAGAGTTTGTCTGGTAAACTTCGTAGATTAGTGGTAGTGTCTGGTGTTGATAGTCTAATGAGAATAAGAAACTCTGTAGGCTTTACTATAAGTACTAGCAATATTTGGATGTTAAAACTTGACAAAAAAACTAGTCTCTTGATAGTAGATTAGTATAAATGTGTATAAACTAATACTGAGTAGTTAATAAGATAGATGTAAGAGGAACCAACTATTAAACACAGTTCACATCTTGTTATCCAAGATCCAATAATAAGCTTCTAGAAGTCAAAATGAGTAACTTGCATTATCTAAGTATATAGAATATAAGAGTTACAATAACCTTTAGTCTTAGCTTATATGCTATACTTCTGCATATCATAGTAATCATGTTTAGAAAGAAAACATTCATAAGAAGTGAAATATGAAGGAATTTAGGCTTCTAAACATGGGCATCCAGAACAGTATACTATACTAGTTGATTTCTAAACTAAGGAGCTATAGAGTATTTAGATATCTTAAATACTGATACTTATTAACTAAGACTATATTTGAGGATCAAAAGAAACAGGTAACTACTCTAGATATACTTAAGTCCTCAGAAATGAAGTCAAGAGCTCTATGGAGATCATGAAAAACCATGTGATTAGTTATGGAGTGAATGAACATAAAAGAGAACTAGGTAAATTTATATTGGAAAAGAGTAAGTAGACTAAAAGAAAGATACTCTCTTCTATAGATATTCTGAGCAGATCAGATATTAAGAAAGTATTATTTATGATAGAGTCAAATAGATTGGATATGTTTAGATAACTTTATAGACTTGACTAGATCCAATCCTTTATCAATACTGAACTCTGCAGGCTTTACAACAGACTTCTTTATTTCATAATATTGCCAAATGCTATACCCAGACCTACAAACCCCCCTAACATTAGCCACTGAATCCCATACTTATATACTATCTCTTCAAAAGACCTTCTAGATTGTTACTAGTTGCTTTCCATATCATCAAGTGTTTTCTGTTTTTTAAAGTAATATTTTAGATACTTCTATCCAGATTCCTGACTATTTGCATACCATCATTATGATGGATAGCTCAATATTGTTCCACTAAATTACAATAGATTGTAGGATATTTAGAATAGAAGCCACTTTTTGAAAACCTCATTCTATTCTCTTAGGTTTTCCTAAAGGTGGGTTGTATTTGATTATTAGCTACTATAATATAACTTAGGTTTTTCTGAAAATGTAAACTTCATGAATCTCTGCAAACTTTGTTCAGTTGTTCTAATAGTAGACAACTTTGTAGTAGAAACTCCATCAAGTTCTCTTACAATATACAAGATTCATGTCACATACTAACTATTACCATCTGCTATCTGTTCTGGATAATGACTCACATCCAACCTGAATGTTCTCTTCCAGCATAGATCAAGTCTACATTCCAATCACTATTCCAATCACTGATTACTCTACAAACAAAACCCTCTCCATTTCACAACAAATTTCATGGAGTTTTAGACAAAAATTCTTTTGGTGCCCAACAAATCTAGAGTATATATAGCTCTTTATGATTAAAACAACTCTTTCTATATTTAAGAACAATAAAACCATGTATAGTTTCTTAGTCTAATAATCAACTTGGATTAAGTGTCACACTTGTCCTTAGTTAAATTCTCTAATCTATACTTCTCAAATTATAACTATATGATAAAGTTGATAAAGTTAAGCTAGATACAATACCTTACAGTTGAAGCCAAGGTTGTCATCTACATGATACTTCACTTCTAACTCACTTTTATACCCACTTCTGGTAAGTCTGTTAGACACAATTCACATATTGTTATCTAAGACCTATTAGTGAGCTCTCAGAAGTTAGATCAGCAAGTATGCATTATCTAGATATACAAAACACATATGTTAAAATAACTTTTGACTTTAGCTTATATACTGTTGTCACATTCTGATCTAGCCACATTTGTTCCAATCTACAGATAATGTCTCCTTTTCTATTTGCACTCACTGTTTTTTTCTAGTGTGGATTATACTCTCTATTCTACCTTAGATATTCTTGCTATACTCTTGATAACTTTATAAATCTCCATCCCAGACATCCAAGAATCATTTAAAACTAGAGTAACTCACCTGACAGTTTCCATTTCTAGATAACTACCCTAGGTAGCATACTTAGTATATTGCCAGAGTTTAAGACAGTAGACTCTAACTATTTTATTTTTTCTTCTTTTTCTTTTTCTTTTCTTTATTTTGGGATCTAAGGTTAGGATTAATGTGACATCACTGTCACACCATGTGATTATGTGTCATACATAGGTCACATGATGCTGTCACTGTCACAGTTATATGATCATGTGTCACATGGAAGAGTATAGAAGGTTCTAGGAGGATGATATCATACAGCATGTTTAATATATCTTAAGACAAATACATGGCTGTTTAGGGTAGGCTAGAAGTAGTTAGCACAGACCATGGAGTTTTAGTATATAAGGTAAACAATCTTGTACAGGGTTCTCTATTGAGTTCTCTTGTGTAAACTCTATTCAAGGTTCCTTTTCTTGACCCACTCTAAGGTCTTGAGATCATAACATATATAAGTCAGTTAGTTACACTATAAAGTCTTATTCTGAAAATTGACTAAAACTAGTACTATTTTTCAATGTTAGCAATGATATACCTCCCTATTTTTTTCTAATAGACTTGTTTACCAAACATTCTGAGTATCCCTTCCAAAATATGTGATCAGTACAACTAGTTGAGACATAGTATATAAGTTGAAGCCAAAAATTATTCTAACACCTACATTCTGTATATCCAGATCATGCAAGTTGTTAATTGGACTTCTAAGAGCTCACTATTGGGCCTTAGATAATAAGGTATAAACTATGTCTAACAGCTATACCTTTACTAGTTGTACTAGTTATATATTTTAGAAGAGTTACTTAGGAAGACTTGTAAAGGACAAGTCTACTAGAAGGTAGTAAGGTGTATCATCATCAGCACTAGAAGACAGTATTAGTTTTGGCCAATTTCTAGAATAAGGTTTACAGTATAACTACTAGCTTATATACTAAGTATTCTATCTAACATAGCCATCTAGAAATGGAGACTGTAAACAAGTTACTCTAAGTCTGGATAGTTCTTGGATATTAGGGTGGAGATCTATGGAGTTGTTAGAAAATCCAATAAGGGTATTTGAGATAAAATGAAAAATGATAATCCATACTGAAAGAGGTTTGGAAGTATGGATGGATTAGAAAGGATTATCTATGATTTGAAATAGATGTGACTAGATTGGAATATAACAGGCTAGAGAAATGGTAGTATAGGAAATAACTAAGAAAATGTTATAGAAACAGTTTCTAGAAGATAGAATGACCTAAAGTCTAGATAATAAGTTACTAGAAGATGAAATACAAAGAACTGATCTGTGTATGAGTCAGTATGAATACAGAAGTATATCTGAGACTGGTTAGAGTCTTATTCAGGTCAGAAAGTAAATATCTTAGAAGTCTTAGAAATTAGTTTATAACAATATGGTAACTATCATTATTATTATTAAAAACTCCATGAAGTTTATTATAGAATGGAGAATACTTGTTTATAAAGTGATCAGTAATTAAATATAAAGTAATCTATGTTAGAAGAGAATGATTAGTTCAGATATATTGAACACAATTTAGAACAGATGATAGATGCAACCAGGTTAGTATATAACAATAGTAAGTAATATTAGTTTGTTAACAAAGAGCTAAAGATATTGATCCAATTCTTGGCTATAAAATACTAGGCTTATCAAGATTGCAAGAAGTAGACTTAGTTTTTCCTATGTTCTTTTCTCATTTTTATTTTCTTTTTGATTTATTTTCCTTTATTCTATTTCTAGAACTAGGGTTAGGATTAGAGTGACAAGATCACACTGTCATACAGCAGGTCACATCAGATGACATGGTCACAAGTCACATGATGTATAGAAGAACATAAAACATTCTGGAAGAGATGATGTCATACAACATGTGATACACATGGTCATTTAGGATAGGCTAGAAATAGCTCGCACAGACCATTAGGTATTAGTATATAAGGTAGACAATCTTGTACAGAGTTCTCTATTGAGTTCTCTTGTGTTAACCCTAATACAAGGTTCTTTCTCTTGTCCAACTCTAAAGGCTTGAGTTTGTAACAAGACTGTAGAAGATAAGACTTGTATTCTGAACAATTGATAAAGTTCTTGAATGAAAGCTATAAACTAGCTATAAACTAGCTATAAACTAGCTATAAACTGTAATCTACAATTTAAGATAATATATTGGAAGAGATTATGAAGCTTTTAAATATTACACAGAAACAGACAAGCTATGTAATTCTGGAGATTACTAAACAAATAAGATAAGATTCCTCTTTAATCATAGTATTCTATTATTTGGTCCAAGAGAACATAAACATACAATTACCTATGATGCTCTCTTAGTCTTATATCAAGCACTATAGTCTTGAGCTTCCAACTACTAGTCTCTGAATTAAGTAAAGTCCAAAGACTTACATGCTACTCCTTTTGTTGTGACTGTTATATGAGATAAAGTGAGAATTTTTTAATACAGAGTCTACTACTGTTATTACCATATTATATCTGAATAATTCTAAAAGTTTTACTTGTTACATGCTTATCCAAACATATCTAATCCACTTAACTCCATCATGGATAATGCTTATCTAGCATCTGCTCTGCTCAAAATATCTATAGAAGAAGATATTTTCCTTCCAGTTTGCACATAATCTTCCAGTACAGACCTATCTGGTTCTATTTCATGACTAATCACTCTATAACTAATTACATGACTTTCTTATGATCTCCATAAAACTCTGAATTTCATTCAAAGAACTTGAATATACCCAGAGTAGTTACCTGTCTCCTCCAATCCTTAGATATAGTCTTAGTGTTATGATTACAAGACCTTAGAGTGGGTCAAGTAAAAGAATCTTGTATTAGGATTGAACACAAGAGAACTCAATAGAGAACTCTGTACAAGATTGTCTACCTTATATACTAAAACTCTATGGTCTGTACTAACTACTTCTAGCCTACCCTAAACAGCCATATGTTTGCCTCAAGATCAACATGTGTTAAATATATTATATGACATTATCCTTCCAGAACCTTCTATGCTTTTTCATGTGATATGTGATTGTGTGACAGTTTGTGACAGTGTACCAGTGATATCACATTAACCCTAACCCTAAGTCCCCAAAAATAAAAATAAAAGAAATGAAAATGAAAAATAAAAATAAAATATTTTAGAGTTCACTATCTTGAACTCTGACATTACCCCCTCTTTAAGGTTTCTCCTCCAAAGAAACTGACTTCCATTTTTGCCAGTTTCTCTCCAACTTCCTCAGATATTTTTCCTTAAACTTTTTATTATCCCATCCATACAACATTTTTGCTGCATATTTTCCTGGTAATTCCCCCCTCCTAAAGTCTTTTTCCTCTATTATATCCAACTTCTCTTGCCTTCTTACTTCAGTACCTATCCTTCTCTTGAATTCCTTTACAACTTTCTTTGCATTCTCCAAATCTCCCTCCCTCTCCCATATATCATGCTCTTTCCATTGCACCAAGTACTTCACTACTCTTCTTATTTTTTGTTTATTTAAAAATTTTTCTACCTCCCATTCCTCTACTCCTTCTATTTCTACTGGTTTTGCTTCTTCTACTTTCTGTCCCTCCACTTGTTCTCTTTATTGCACTACTCAACTCATATTCACTACTGGGTGGATTCTCATTGAAGTTGGCAATCGTAATTTGACTGCATTAGTAGATACTACTCCATCAATGATATATGAGCTAACATATCAGTCCACTAATTTCTTTGCTGGTCTTTCCTTGAACACCAAGTCTTTTGTACTCAGCATCACTTTATTCCCTATCTTCCATTCTTCTCCCTCCTTTCTTTCTCTATCTGCCTGCCACTTCATTTCCTTCTAAGCCTTTCTTAATGCCACTCCTGCCTCCTTTTGTACCTTTTCCATTCTTTCTGTAAATTCTGTCGTCTTTTCCATCTTTTCTTTTTTCCTAATATCTGCTCCTATTCTCAATTTCCTTCCATAATTTGCCATAAACAGAGATACTTTCATTGCTAAATGTACTTTGTTGTTGACTGCAAATTCTGCCAATGCTAGCTATTCTGGCCAATCCTTCTGTCTATGATCTACAAAAAACCTAAGATATTGTTCTAATTCCTAGTTCATTCATTTGGTCTGTTCATTTGTCTGTGAATGGAATTGGTTTCAATTCTCAACATTTTATTCAGCTCCTTGGTCATTTCCACTGCAAACTATAGTTCTCTATCTGACACTATGCTCTCTGGTAATCCATGTAGCTTCCATACATTGTCCCTAAACAACCTTGCTAATTCCTCTGCTGATGTTCCTTCTATTGTTGTCACAAAGTGTGTCATTTTGGACAACCTATTGCAAACTACTAGAATTGTATCCTTTCCAGCTACCAATGGTAACTTTATAATGAAGTCTACCATTAGATATGTCTACAGCTTCTCTGGTATCTCACTCAACTTCAACTTTCCTACTGGTGCCTCTATCCTATTCTTCATCCTTTGATACATATCACAACTATCCACATACCTCCCCACATCCTTTGTTACTCCAGGCCACCAGTAATTCCTCGTTACTAACTCTGTTGTCTTCTACTTGCCTCCATGTCCTGCTACTGGTACATCATGATGTAGCCAGATTATCTCTGTTCTCAACTTCACATTCTTTGGTACATATATCTTTCCTTCCTTCAACACTAATCCTTCCTCAATCTGCCATTCATCTTCTCATACTACTTTTACTCCTGCCTTCTTCATCTCCTCTACTACTCTAACTACTTCTTCATCCTTACTCCTAGCTTTTTTTATTTTTTCCACTATGTCTACTTTGGGTCTATTACTACTTCTGCTAAGTTACAAATCCATTGTTCTTTAATTAGAGTTTGGTTATTATTATCATTCTCTACCTCTACTTTCTAGTCTGGTCTCCTACTAAGTCTATTCACATTTCCCATTTTTGTGCCTAGTACATGTTTTAAAGTGAAGTCAAACATTGACAGATATAAAGCCCAATGGGCTTGCCTTTAGTTTAACTTCTGTTCTTTCATGAAATATTCTAAGTTCTTGTGATCTGTCCAGACCTCAAACTTGAACTTTACACCTTCCAATAGGTGTCTCCAGTTTTCCAATCCCCTTATTACTGCTAACATCTCCTTACTATGAATCTCATAATTCCTCTCAATCTCATTTAGAGATTTTGAGAGGAATACCACCAGTCTCCATCTCCCATCTTCACACTCCATAGATAACACTCCACCCATTGCATAATCCAACACATCTACTTCCATCCTTATTTTTTTGTTTAAGTCCAGTGCTGCTAACACCAGTTCTTTCATGAACCTCTCCTTCAACTCCTTGAATGCTCCTTCTTGCTTTTCTGTTCATTTCTACTTCTGATTCTTCTTCTCTATATTATGTAATGGTCTAGCTATGGCTGTAAAATCTTTGATGAATCAGCAATAGTAGTTTGCCAATCCTAAAAACTTCTGTCTATCCTTGATCTCTTTTCGAGTTGGCCAATCCAATATCCCTTTCACCTTTTCTTCCTCCATCTTGATCCCCTCTAGTCCTATTACTACTCCTAAGAACCCTACCTTTCTTAATTTCCACTTGCATTTTTCTGGTTTTACATATAAGTCATTTTCCACTAACCTCTTTACTACTTCTTCTACTATCTCATCATGTCCTGCTTCCTCCTCTGTTCCCACTATTACATTGTCAATAAAACTTGCCACTTTCCCAGTGTTGATAAAGTCCTGAAGGATCTCATTCATCATGGTCTGGAATGTTACTGGTGAATTGGTTAGACCAAAAAACATCACTGTTAGTTCAAATAACCCTTCTGGTATCATGAATGCCACCTTCCACTTGTCTCCCTCCTTTATTTATACATTATTATAACCCCATCATAGGTCTAACTTTGTAAATACTTTCTTAGTACCAATGTTTTCTACAATGTCTGAAATTAAAGGTAAAGGATAGTTGTTCTTAATTGTTCATTCATTCAAGTATCTGCAGTTCTGTACCATACATTTCTTATCATCCTTCTTCTCTACAAAAAACACCAGTGCTGTTTGAGGTGACTTCAAGGGTCTGATATATCCCTTCATCAATTGTTCATTGATGAACTCATATACCTCTTCCCTCTTCTCTCTTGATAATGAGTATACCTTCCCTTTCCTTGGTATAAACCCCTCCTTCATTTCTATTGCATAATTCTATAACTTTCTGGTGGACATGATCCACTTATGAAAGTGCTCTGACACCAACTTCTTTGCTTCCTCCTCAGACTTCGCCACTTCTTTTTCTTTATTCCAAATTTCCTATTCTTCTACTATCCTTTTTATTTCTATTGTTTTTTCTTTCTTAGGTCTTCTTTTCCTCTTTTCTTCCTCTTTTTTTTGCTTCTTCTCTTCTCACTTCTTTCCTTCTTCTTTCTTATTTTCCTCTTCCTTTTGTTTCTGCTATCCTAACTTTCCTTGCTTTGGTCTCCACTGCTTCCCACACTCTTCTAGACACCTCATCATCATCACTTCTCCTATTTTCCAATCAATCTCAGGATTGTGGCAAACAAGCCATAGCATTCCCAAAATTACACTCCATTTTTGTCCTCCTATTATATCGATCTCTGTTCTCTCCCTATGCTCTTGATAATAGATGTTAACTTCTACTGTATGTTTGATTGGTCCCTCCTTGTTGAAAGAGCCATCCACATTTCTTACATGTATGGGCTTGTTGATCTTCTTCAATCTGAATCCTTGTTTTCTTGCAAACTCTGAGCTCATTACCAATTCTGTTGCATTACTATTCAACAATGCCTCTACTGTAATTCCTTTCTGCATATCTACCCTTTCCAAACCAATCTTAACTGTCACTTCTCTTAGTTGTTCCTCATTATTCAGGTTACAATAGGATGTATTATCCATTACTCTTGAGAGTATTGTGTATCTATTATTATTAAGCCCTAATCGAGAAGTATTAGGTCTTGCTCCCCATTTAAATTCTGTTATCCATTTTCTCCTTTAATCCTTCTCTGTCCATTATTCTCATTTCCTCCATATTCCAATCTCCTTCCTTGTTCAATCCTTCCTCCTATTCTTCTGCTTCTACAGTTTCTTACTAAGTGTTCAAAACCCTCACAACTATAGCAATTCCTATTACTCCTATCCACCTTCATAGCATATAAGTTTTGTTGCACAAACCCTTTCCTCTGTTGAGGGCATGCCATCACTGTATTCGTTCTCTCTATTCCCTCCATAAAAGCTAGTTCTATTTGAACCCACTATTGAGACACTTTCTGCCTCTTTGGCCAAACTTGAGGCCATGGCATTTGTTGTCTAAATGCCTCTTATTGTCTAGTGGCCAATACTCTCCGTTCTTGTCTTTTCCTCAGCCTCTCTTCTTCCCTCTTGCTCTCCCTCCAGTGTCTATCTAAATTAGTAGTATGTTCATACCACTACTCAATACTTGTTAGAGATCTTTTTGTCTCCATCAACTTTCTCCTAATTGGTCCACTCATTCCTCTTTTAAATTCTTCTATCAGTAGTCTCCCTTCATATTTACTATCTCTAGCTGCTCTTCGGAACTCCTGCACAAACTCCCCCATTGTCTTTCCTCCTTGCTCTAATCTCTTTAGTTTTACCACTTTTGCTAATTTCTTATCTCCTCTTCCAAACTCTTTCTTTATATCTACTAAAAAGTCTCCAACTGTCTCATATTCCAATAACCCCCTCCTCCAGATCTTCTAATATGTTTTCCTTCCAGATGTCCACTGATTCTCTCTGCACATATAATAACACTTACTGAATCTACTCTTCAACTACCACTCTCCTCATCTTCATTCTTATATATAGCTTACATGCCATCACAAAATCTGAGACCTTTGATGAGGTTCCACCGAACACTTATGGCCTTGCCACCTCTATGCTTGCTATTGTCCCTTCTGCTTCCCCTCCTTTTACTTGTACTATTAATGCTGCAATTTGCTCCTGTCATTGCCTTATAATAGCTGGGTAGCCAAATTGACTCATTTCATAAAAGGAAAGAGGTGTAGTTGATGATAGTAATAATGATGGCAGTGGTAGTGTAGGTTGTGATGATGTGTATAAAGAAAGGGCAGAACCTGTGCTAGTTTCACTTTCTGATTCATACTCTGAAGATAAAATCTTGGTATGTAATAGCAAGCTCTCTTCCTGTCCTGCCTACATGTTCTACTAACTACTTCTCTTTGACTACTGCCCTAGTAAAACTTTACACAATTTTGTCTTAAGAAAGACATTCTATTCTAAGCAATATTTTAAGAATGCCTGTTGTTCCTCTACATAGACAGATCACAAGGGGATCTGTAGCACAAGGCTGATACAAGAAAGATTACTATTATGTTGTCAGGTATGGTTCACACTGGGATAGAAGTCCACAGAATGGACTTGGAGATGAGCAGACTTGTGGAACGACCTTGGCTTCAGCATATGTGCTGTGCTGTCTGTCTGCCATGTGGTCACAACTTCAGATAATGGAAAGAAGTCCAAGGTGGGAGTGAGTACTAATTGGTATGTTGCTGTTGAACACCAGAGATCGAGTTCAATAAGAGTTTATCTTTGTCGATTATCAGACTAGCAAATTACAATGTAACTACTAGTCTTATATACAAATAGAATATATAGGAGATGCTTGGGGTTTCAGTAGTAAAACCCCTATTACACCAAGCGGAGGTTTCAGTGTTGAGATACTGACAGGAGTAACTCCGTCATGGAAGACCAAGTTGAATAGAAGTATCTCCACCATGAAAGATGGAATACCCAGATGGTTGCAGTACTACCATGAGATGTGTTGCAAGAAAGGTGGCTGCCATGGAAGGTGGGCTTGTATAATTTGGAATTAATATCACTGCAGGGATGTAGTTTCCAGATGAGTGGACTTGCATATGACACATGTCCACACAAGATAATATGTTTGAAGTGTATCAGTGGGCTTTGACACAAACAAACAGCTAAGCTTCTCCTGCCTAACTAGTATATGTCAAGATCATTGACGATGGACTTAACTTTTATTTTCATTTTCATTTCTTATTTTATTTTTCTTTTCTTTTCTTTTCTTTTTCTATTTTTAGAACAACTCGGGTTAGGGGTTATCAGTCATGCTGTCACATCAGTCACA
>Ga0157368_1000818_pt1 | contig 14118 bp, 12 predicted proteins | sample AttbisABBM3_FD_113146 | JGI IMG/M metagenome (GOLD analysis project Ga0157368, IMG submission 113146) | Fungus gardens microbial communities from leaf cutter ant in Botucatu, State of São Paulo, Brazil - Atta bisphaerica ABBM3 | ecosystem: Host-associated > Fungi > Mycelium > Unclassified ...
AGACACTTGTCTCATGGACTAGTTGTATATATAGCATAGATACTATTCTGTAGTCCTTATACTTTACCAATTGAACTTCATCCCTATTCTTCCTCAAGTCTTTGCCTAAGTTGCAACCTGAGCTAAGCCTAAGGTCATAACAAGAATAATGATATTAAGGCACATGTATATAGCATAATATTCTTATAGAAGATATGAATGTAAAGCATGAACAATGTATAGACATTAGGGTAGAGTTATTTTATCACTAGCATGGACCATGAGACTTTTGTATAAATAGTATAAGAATATAACAAAGACTTCTTGTTGAGCTCTCTTGTAATTCCTATATAGATATCCTACTAAGAGATTTATTGCTTGTGTTACTATTAGTCTTTGTGAATAGTGGTTGCAACAACAGTATACATAGTATATAAGCTAGTAGTATACAATGTGATAGCCTTATCCTGAAGATTGACCAAAACTAACTATCTTCTAGTATTAGTAACAACATACCTCACCATCTTTCAGTAGTTTTATTTTTATAATCCTCTAAGTACTCTTCTTAAATATATGAGCAGTATGACTTATAAAAGTATAGTATATAAGCTGAAGCCAAAAGTTATTCTGACTCTCACTTTTATATTCTTGAATAGTGTTAGAGTAACTGAGAATAGAAGCACAGAGATGTACTTCAAGCTCTATAAAAACCTAAGTTTATTAATGAGTAATACCTAATATATGACTTATCTCCAGGAAAACCTAAGAGAACAGAATGAGATTTTCTAAAGGTAACCATTACTTTAAATACTCTATTAGTTTATAGCAATTAGGTAGAACAGTGTTGATATAAGAATGGAATAACTGTACTAGATGGTCATAGTGTCAGAATTGAAGATGGTAGATGCTATGACTTCAAGATCTTAGGGTTGATCTATAAGAGGAACCTTATATTAGGGTTAACACAAGAGAACTCAATAGGGAACTCTGTACAAGATTGTCTATCTTATATACTAAACTACTATGATCTGTACTACCACTACTATGTCCCTAGCCTACCCTAAGTAACTATGTGTTCATCTTAAGGTCAATATATGTTATATACATTGTATAATAACATTATTTTTTCCAGAATCTTCTATATTCTTCTTTGTGACATCATGACTTGTGACTATGTCATCTGATGTGACTGATGTGTGACAGTATGATCATGATGTCACTCTACTCTTAATTCTAGATCCAAATAAAGAAAATAAAAGAAAATTAAATTAAATTAAATTAAATAAAGAAAATAGTATTTAAACTTCTCATGTCTGACACATGACTGGTTACTTTACTCTAATAGTTTATGAAGTAACATTCTAGATGAGCTACCAGCAAAAAACAGTAGTTCTGTCTTCAACTAAGGTTGAATATATGATCTTCTCTAATTGTGGTTATTAGCTTGTCTAAACAAGAAGCCTTCTCAATGAGGTTGGTTTTAATGTTCCAACTTCTCATATTTATGGTGATAATATTGGCTTACTTTTCTGGAGATCTAACCCTATACAAGAAAAGCACTTCAAACATATTGATATTCACTATTACTGCATAAGAGATCTAATTGAGGATGAACAAGTTAAACCATATAATATTGATGGAAAGGAGAACTCTGCTGATATTCTGACTAAGAACCTTGGCCAAGTCTTATTCAGTTATTTCTACCCATCTCTTGGCTTGGAAATACTCTAAGTTCATTTACTTGTACTTTTAAAGCTTATTTAACAGTTAAAGTTTTAAGCAAGGGGGAGTGTTACAAAGTACCCTGATTAGTAAGCACATAGTCTTGATTAGGCAGTTGATAGAAAAATTTAAGTAGTTAGATTCATCTCTAAATAATACAACTCATCTCTTTTCATTACTTTCTTTCAGCTTTCTATAGAAGTATATACTATAGACAAGTGGTTGCCAGTTGTTTGTACTACACTATACTGCTGTGTACTCTGTTTCTTCCAACATTAAATGAGTTGGAAGATATTATATATATACAAACAAAGAATAATACCACTTTCTAGGCTGGAATACTATGTGGTATAAGTAGAAATATTACCTGATAATCAGGAAATTCTAATCTCTTATTTCTAGTACACTCCAAAGGACAATTACCCATATCAAGCTAACATTATATTTGACAATTTATAGAAACATCTCATTTCCAAAGTACAAAAGAAAACCAAATATGAACTGATCTTTTTCTTGATTACTCTTCATTTACTCAAGATACTTTATAGTAAACTTCAATATGGAATTTGATAATCCAATCCAAGAATTGTATTCTTGTGTTGTTACCAAGATATGCTATCTTAACTTTTGGTATACTCCTGGTTCAAGTTTAGTCATAGGCCTATGATTGTAACTTGAGCACACTAGGTGTACAAATAAAATTGGCAATAGAAAGCTTGAACAGCTTCTGATCTACTTTGGATCATCTGGACTCTGCAAGAGATATTGTTGAAATAATTATGGAGTTAGAGAAATCTTTAAGTAGAGTAAAATATTGTTGACTTGAAATAGTTAAATTCTATGGTATCAAAAGTGTTTGATTCTATAAAGTGAGCCACTTTCTTTTAATGATAATTGTCACAAACTTCATTTAGCTTGTATTTCCACAACCAGCAGACTGATTTTCACAAACTAAGTTGTGCTGGAAAGCCCCAAATAAGGACCATCTACACATATGTGAGATGTACAAAAGCAGCAACAAACAACCAAGATATTAGGTCATCAGTAACTGTAAAATCTTTGTTTGCTAATATTTCATGAATGGCTAAAAGATTCATATGATTGAACTTGTATTGAAAGGTGCTCATTGAATAGTTTCTAATGATATATGATGTATTATATGGGGATAGCTATTTATAGAGATACAAGTATATCAATATAGTAACATAATTAGTTACCTTTTAAAATTAGCCTGACAGCTGCTATGACAGATAACAGCTCCTATTAAATATGAGTTTTAATCATGTGATGGAAACAGCTTGCACATAGACCATCACTTATTTGTATATATATCTCTGTATCTAAGAATTAGACCTCAGACTTAACAACATCAATTATCATCAATTATTCTTGTTGATACTACTTATTACCTATCATTATTATCTTCTTATACTGAATCTCTGAAACACTATTAAGTTCAAGTATCACAACCAGTGAGTAGCTCATTTGTGATACTAATAGTGTGACTAACTGATTTTCTAGCATTTTGAGGCTTAGAGCAAATCTTATAAAACAATGAAAAATCTTGCAAATAGCATAGACATTCTAGCTAGCTAACTCAATAGGCTCAAGTAAGTTCCAAAGTCTAATGAACTAGGTGATACTATTATCAAATTTTCTAGAATGATGGAAGAAGTGGTGGATTTCTTTAATTCAGAAGTAGCTCAAAAATTGGATATATATATTAATTTATTTGAGATAGATTCTTTACTGAATCTGTCATCCTAGTCAAATACATTCTTATTGTCACTCAAAGACAAATCAATTGAATTATGGGACAACCTAGATACTTTTGTAGATAAATTCAACAAAGATCCTCTTATAGAGATCTTCATAGAGCAAGGTCTGGTTTCTATACTTATATTCATTATTTAGGTTTTCTGATCCATGGTACTAGCCACCATAGCAAATAACATCAAGTCCATACATACCAGTATTTCAAATATTTAAGGTAGATTGTTTGTAATTCATGGTCAGCATTCATATATTGAAAATTTGATATCATAAAATAAAAAGACAGTTGCAGAGAAGAAGGAACTGGTGAATACACTTGGGGAAATAAAGCTTAGGCTGTGCAAATCATATATGGAAGACATCTGTAGTAATATCCTATAAGAAATTGAAACCAAGGTCAAGAATACTAGTAGCCACAATATGATTTGGATAAGGGAATCTCCTAGTGTTAGAAAATCTGCCTTGGTTGTTAGTATCTTAACTTAACTATAAGACCAGAATAGACATGTAATATCATTTCAGTTTGACTATACATAATCTACTATAATTACTACAGATTCTCTCTGGCACATCATTGTCTATGATCTTTTCTACTTGTATTCTTTCTTTTGCCAACACTTGGTCAAACATAATAATGAGCATAGCTCATCTGATATTGATCATCTTCTCAAAAAACTCATTAAGATACCATTATCCAGCCTAGATGATATTCTATCTAAGGAACTTTCAGTGATTGTGATAGATGTATTGGACAAGTGTGTTGGCTTCAGGCTGACCAGGCAATAGATTGTCCATTATGATATCTAAGATCTAGAAATAGCCTATTGGCAATTGATTTACTTGCTTAAATACATGATAGTATAGTATTTTTTCATAACCACTTCTTATTGACATGTTATGTCATCATTCATTACAAAATAGTTGAACCATGACATGAAATCTGAATTTTATTCCTGAAATGTTTGTTTTTATATACTCCTAAATATCCTTGAAAACTATATAAGCACCAGATTCCCATAAATCATTACTAGGGTTTTTATAGTATATTTCCTAGAACTATTCTTGATTCTAAATAAATCACATGCATGATCATTTACAAGCTTAGGTGGAGTTAATACACAACTTCAAAACTATCTACTCCATCTTTCATTGGATGTCTTAATAACTCCTTATATTTTTTTCAGAACAGGAAATGAGGATTTGTCAAGCATAGTTCACACTAGGGTGGAAGTCTGCAGAATGGACTCAGAGATGAGCAGACTTGTGGAATGACCTTGGCTTTAGCTTATGTGCTGCACCATTTGTCTGTTATATGGTCACAACTTCAGATGATAGGAAGAAGTCTGAGATGGGAGTGAGTGCTGATTTGGTGTGTTGCCATTGAATACTGGAGATCAAGTTCAATAAGAATTATCTTCATTGATTATCAGACTAGCAAATTACAGTATAACTACTAGTCTTAAATACAAATGGATAGTATAGGAGATGCTCAGGGTTTTAGTGGTAAAACCCCTATTACCCTGAGCAGAGGTTTCAGTGTTAAGACACCAACAGGAGTAACTCTGTCATGGAAGACCAAGTTGAATAGGAGTATCTCTACTATGAAAAGTAGAATACCCAGATGGTTGCAGCACTACCATAAGACATGTTGCAAGAAATGTGGCTGCCATGGAAGGCAGGATTGTATAATTTGGAGATGATATCACCATAGTGATGTAATTTCTGGATGGGTGGACTTGCATATGACAGGATTTTATGTTATCAGAATACTAACAACTTATACCACAGAAATAGAGCTACATAGGCCTAATAAGCTTGAAATACTTCAGTATATCTCTGAGTGGGCAAGAACAATGAATCATCCCAAATACAGTCATATCTTGAGTTTGCACAGTAATTTAGAACTTAAAAATACTAGTACTGATAGATGTTATTTGACTTTTTAAGCAGTCTTCATAGCTCTGATGTTAAATAATCACCTATTTTACACATGAAACATGTATCAAGGCAACTGCTTGAGGCTCTCAATTTTATTCATAACTAATGTCACTTAATCCATATAGGTGAACCATTTCAACTTTGCTAATTTGGACTGGGTATGGAAATTAATTATCTAAGTGATAATATGTCTCACAGGTGGATTTTATACCAATCAAATTCTATCTCATATCTTATGCTCTTCTGAGATCATACTTAGCAGTAAATAGAAAATATAGGCAGTCTGTGGTAGCTACTTTGTAGCTACTTATATAGGGACTAACTTAGAGAAGGAAAGAAAAAGAAAGAAAAGAAAAGAAAAGAAAGAAAAAGAAAGAAAAATCAATACATAAAACAAGCAGAGCAAACCACTATGTTAAGTAATATCTTCATGGAAAGAAAAGACATTGGGATTGAACTTAAGGAAGGCCAGTAAATGGCTCAGCATAGACCTTGATGGATTCCAATATTTTTTTATATCTTTGGCATTTATAGAGGATATGACATCTTTTTCAATTGGGTATATCCCATATGGATAGCTAAAGTCTTCTCTCAGGAAGAACCTTTAGTAATATTCACCTATAGGTATATGATTCATAATAGCTCTGATAGCCCTTACACATTTGAATGACTGAATTGCTTAATCTATGGTCCCTCTTTAATGTACAAAGATTCAATGGTGTAGATATTATAATGCACATGAGGGTTTACATTTTTCTTTTTATTTTATCTATTTTTCTTGATTTTATATTTCTTTTCTTTTGAATTTCTTTTTCTGTTTATTGACAATGAAGAGGCACATGACTGTGGTCACATGACTTGTCACATAATGTGAGGTCATAGGCCTAGAGCAGACTAGATGAATGACATTAAGAAGCATGTTAACTGCATGGCTACCTCATGGTGTACATATGATGTACTCATAGACAATGCATAGACTTTAGGGTAGGGTAATTATTAAGTGGCACAGACCATGTGTAATTTATATAAATAGGGTAGCAATTCAGCAGAGACTCCTTGTTGAGTTCTCTTGTGATCCCCACTTGATATCCTATTGAGATTTATTGCTTATGTTGCTATTGGTTTTTGTGACTAGTGGTTGCCACAATAGTAGAGTTTATTATCTAGTAGATCAAGGAAGTGAGTACCCTTGGGATCTAATGCTTGGAATGATATTTGCTAATTTTCAACAATATTATTATATTCTTCTTTTTTATTCAGATTCCACAACTCTTTGCAGGGAAGTAGTAGAGAAAGATTGAATTTCTTCATATCTTTATCAACTGCATGATAATGGAGCCACCTGTCATTACTTAGACAATACCAGAACTCTATGGCATTTATTAAATGTTTAAGGAAGAACAACCTAAGATCCTTCACAATGGCAATTGATTGGAATTGATATGGATGTATAGAGAAATCAAAGATACATTCAGCTGGATGAATAGCATCTGTAACAATGATAATATAAATGATTTGGTGAGCACCCTTGGGGTGAAGAAGCTCAAGCTATGCAAATCATATATGGAAGGCATCTATAGTGACATCTTACAAGTGATTGAAACCAAGGTCAAGAATACCAGCAGCCACACTATGATTTGGATAAGAGAATCTCCTAGTGTTGGGAAATCTGTTTTGGCTGCTAGTATTTTGACTCAATTACAGGACCAGAATAGATATGTAATATCATTTTGGTTCTACCACACACAATCTACTACGATAGCTACAGACTCCCTCTGGCATGTTGTTGCCTGTGATCTTTTCCTCTTATACCCTTCCTTTCGCTGACACTTGGTCAAACATCATAATGAGCATAGCTCATCCAATATTGATCATCTTTTCAAAAATCTCATTGAGATACCATTATCCAGCCTGGATGATGTTCCATATAAGGAACTTCTGGTGATTGTGATAAATATATTGGATGAGTGTAGTGGCCTCAGGGGGGTCTCTTGCGCACACTTAAGCATTGGGTTCAGGCCAACCACTTGAACATCTTCAAGTAAGTTATTATAAGTCAACCAGAGGGTGCTATAACCAAAATGTTCCCGGGCGTCCCCGGAGTTTGGAAGTTTTTCCCACACCACCACACATGTTAATATTCCCTCTGGAAGCAATGTCAAGCTGGAAGACAGTGTGGAACCTATATGGATTACAAATGCACTTGATTATCTGGTTTCTTGTACTAATGGTATTTTTATCTGGGTAACCACTGCTGCTGAATTTCTTTAGGTTAACCTTCTAGAACAATTTTCCACAGTTCAATCAAAGGGTGATGGAAAGGGTCTTGAAAGCTCATAGTCCTTGTACTCCACTGTTGCCAAAACATCATTCAGATATCATCTTGAAGATAAAGAGATTTAGATGGTTACTTCTGTTATGGGTGCAATGATATTTACCAAGGAGCCACTCAATGACAATGCACTTATCATGCTTTCTGGAGTCAAGAGTTGGAATATATTGCAGTTTATCTGAAGTAGTCTTATTTCTGTCATCTACACAGGCTCCATCCTTCATTATCATCACTACTCTTTGTGCTCTCTTCTTCCTTTTTACAGGACCTTCCTGAAATTTCAGCTGTCTAAGATTGACACCATCACAGATGTCAGTTCACTGTGTTATGTTTGATTGTTCTGGTTCCCTCTTGATTTTTCATTCTAGATACCAGCAACAATCACCTCTGTCTGGAAAGACCATAGACATCTGGATATATCCTATTTCTACATCTGACATCCCAAGATCCTGCATTGACATCCAATGTATCTTCCACTCAAGCTCAAGCTTTTGCAGCTCATATAATTCTTCCTCCTGCTATTACCAGTGATATGGCTGATGGATGGCAATGTGATCCACAGTTTAAAACATAGGAACATGCCATTGCCTCAAAGTTTGCTGTATAGAAAATGATGGACTAGCAGCAGAGATAAGCTGACTCAACTTTGATTTTGTTCAGTTGATGCTTGTTCAATGATTGTCCTCTTTGCTATGTGAAACAAACTGCATTTTCAATTTTTGAAATATGAGCAAGCAACTGCCAGATGCTAAAATGTGGGATAAATACTGGTTCTTAATTGTATAGTACAATGAAGACTACAACAGTGACCTGAAAGGTATGAAAATGACAAAGATTGAGCATGGCCAATAACTAATCACTTTCAATTTGATCTGAATAGGCTCTATACTCTCATCTGTGCAGTATGAAGGTGTTGAATAAACTACAAAGGATCAGTCAATGGACTGTCCACCATGACATCTAAGTACTTTTATTCAGGACTACCATGTATTTGGAGATAACCTATCACCAATTGATTTACTTGCCTAGACGGCCAATCCCAGTACATAATAGTAAGGCATCTTTGCACTCTTGAAAGTTCACTTTAAGCATGGCATGTCAGTATGACTTGCATAATTGAATTATGACCCCTGTTCTTTGGATTGTCTGTTCATTTACTCAATAAACTGCAATAATTCCAAATCTTCATGAAATCTGAACTTTATTTCAGGTACTACATACTATTCAAAATTCTTGTGCATGACCATACAAGCACCAGTTCCTGGGATCTTTCTGTATATCTGCTATTTCTTTGTGTGGACTGATTACAAGTGGACTAGTAGCATGAGGCTACTACTGCAAAAACTAACTACCACATCCACACAAGGTTGTACATCTGCTAAGCACTAGTAGGCTTTGGCACAAAACAGATGACCAAGATTTTTCTTCCTAGTTAGTATATCTCTTAAGCCTAGGATCTAGATGTTCTTCTTGATGTTGGGCATGTTACCTTTTGTCAAAGATAATAGAGAGTAAGTGAGAAAAGTGTAGAGAAGGGCTTATGTTGGGTGGTCTCAAAAAAGAAAAATCAAGTTCTAATATTATAACTCAAAGATCTTTGAGTAAATCAATGAGAAAGAACCTTGTATTGGGTAACACAAGAGAACTCAATAGAGAACTCTATACAAGATTGTCTACCTTATATACTAAAACTCCATGGTCTATGCTACTCTACTTCTAGCCTATCCTAAATGACTATGTGTTCACCTTAAGGTCAGCATGTGTTAAACATGCTGTATAATATTATCCTTCCAAAACCTTCTATGTCCTTTCATTGTGACATGTTATCATGTGACTGTGACTGTGACAGAGTCATGTGACATGTGCTATAAACCTCCTATAGTAATTTGCTAGCTCCAAGAACTTCTGTATCTCCTTTACTAATTTAGGCACTAGCTAATTTAACACTGCCTTAATTTTCTCTTCTTTTATTTTTATCCCATTCTTTTTCATTACTACTCCTAAAAGTCCTACTTCCCTCACTTTCCACTTGTACTTCTCTGGCTTTACATATAAATCATTTTCTGCTAACCTTCTCACTACTTTCTCTACTATCTCATTATATCCTTTCTCTTCCTCTGTTTCTACTATCACATTATCAATAAAACTTGCCACTTCCCTAGTATTGATAAAATCCCACAGAATTTTATTCATTATGGTATGAAATGTCATCCATGAGCTCATCAATCTGAAAAACATCACTGTAGGCTCAAATAACCCTTCTGGAGTTGTAAATACTGCCTTCCACTCATCTCCTTTCTTTATCCATATATTATTATAGCACCACCATAGATCTAATTTAGTAAATACATTTTTTGTACCTATATTTTCTACTATGTCCAAAATCAAAGGTAAAGGATAATTGTTTTCTACTGCCCACTTGTTTAAATATCTATAGTTCTAAACCATTCTCTTCTTACCATCCTTCTTTCCTACAAAAAATACTAGTACTGTTTGAGGCGACTTCAAGGGTCTAATATACTCTTTTCTTAATTGTTCTGATATGAATTCTTATACCTCTTCTCTCTCTTTTCTTGACAATGGATACACTTTCCTCTTTCTTGGCACAAATCTCTCTTTTATTTCTATCACATGATCCCATGTTTCCTTTGTGGGAATTCTCTCACTGGCTTTCTTGCCAAAAACATGAATTTACTTGTGGAACCTTTTAGGAACTAGCTTCTTCACCTCCTTCTCTGACTTTGCTACTTCTTTCTCTTTATTCCAAATTTTCCACTCCTTAGCTACTCTTTTCACATTTATTGTCATTTCCTTTTTTGGTTTTTTCTTCTTCTTTTCTTCTTCCTTTCTCTGCTCCTTCTCTTCTCATTTTTTACCTTCTTCTGCTTTTTTCTCTTCTTTCTTCTACTTCTGCCATCCTGACTTATCCTGCTTTGGTCTCCACTTCTTTCTACATTCTTCCAGACATCTTGTCATCTTAATTTCTCCCATCTTCTGGTCAATTTCTGGGTTATAATGAGTAAGCCATGGTATCCCTAATATCATACTCCACTTCTGACCTCTTATTACATTTATCTTCATTCTCTTTCTATGTCCCTTGTAATAAATATTTACCTCCACCATATGTTCTATTAGCCTCTTCTTTTTGAATGATCTATCCACATTTCTCACATATATCAGTCTATCTATTTTCTTTGGCTTGAATCTTTTTTTCTTTGCAAACTCTGAACTTATTACTAATCCTGTTGCCCCACTATCTAACAACACCTCTACTGTAATTCCCTCCTGTGTATCTATTCTCTCCAGTTCTATCTTCACTGTTACTTCTCTCAACATATCTCCTCTATATAGACTGCAGCCAGACATTTCTATTGCCCTTGTAAGCATTGCAAACCTATTCTGAGATTGCTGTAGTACAACCTCTTTCTTCTTCTTCTCTACCCTACAATTCCTTGCCAAATGTTCCCAACCTTCATATCTGAAACATTTCATCTCTTGCATTGCTCTTTCTTTATTCTCTTACCTTCTTTTTCCTCATGTCTCTTGTCACCTCCACTCTTCCTCTGCTTTTCTCTCTTCTTTTGATCTCATCTTCTCTATTCTGTTCCACTTGTTTTCAATTCTCTTTTTCTCTCTCTCTTCTTCCTTTTCAATCTTCTTCTTTTCTTCTTCCTGTTCTTGTTTACTCTCCCTAATATTCCTCTTTAATCTTACTGCTCTCTTATACCACTACTCAATTGTCTTTGGTTAATGTTCTAACTCCATAAGTCTTCATCAAATCACCCTATTAATCACCCTCTTAAACTCTTCTACCAATAGTCTCCCTACATATCCACTATCCCTTGCTGCTCTTCTAAACTCCTGCATAAACTCTTCCATTATTTTCAATTCTTACTCTAAATCCTTTAGCTCTGTCACTTTTCTTGACTTGTCACCTCCTCCACTAAACTCCTTCTTCAACTCTGTCAAAAACTCTCCTACTAACTTGTACTCCTTTATATCTGCTTCTAAATCCATTATATTTTCTTTCTATATATTCCTTGACCCTCTCTGTACATATGTCAATACCTACTGCACCTGTTCTTCTACTGTAGCCTCTCTCATCCTCATTCTCAAATATAACTTGTATACAGTTACAAAACCTCTAACCTTCTCTGAGCTCCTATTGGTGAAGCCACTTTTATATCTGACCTAGTGTTAGGTCCACTTTCTAAATCTCTGAAGCTATGCCATCATGATAGCAATTTACTCCTGATAATTTAATATGATTTGTTCAAATGATATATTATTTTCTGAGAAAGAAGAAAGGCTGGTGTTGGCCCCACTCTCAATATCAAACTCCAACCCTAATGATATCCTCTATAGATGCTAGTGGCACTCTTCAAATACATCTCACACTGTCTACTATTCTACTAACTATTGTTCTACTTGGATTTGATAGACTAATATTCCTAAGTAGGGAATCCCTAAGCTAGACATTTCCTTACAGGACAATACCATTCCACTATATAGACAGATTACAAGTGGACCTGCAGCACAAGGCTTCTACTCAAAAGATACATGTACTCTACTAAACACTACTCAATTAAACAATGAGGTACATCTAGACAGTAGCCTGAGTCTGATTACTGCTGTCCATATTTGCCCATACTGAGCAAATAGCTCTCCTTTATGCCTGGGGTCTAGCTTCTATACTAAGGATGATTAGCAGTCATGTTGACTACCAGTCAAGAATGAAATGAAAAGAAATGGGAGAGCCCTGTGTTGGGCAGTCCTGGAAATAGGGATCAAGTTCTAATGTTATGACTTAAGCTCAAGTATTAGAGTGAAAGACAAACTCTTGTATTGAGTAATATAAGAGAACTCAATAGAGTTTCTAAGTACAACATATCTACCTTTTATACTAAGACTATTGGTATGCACTGCACTATGTTAGCTCTACCCTAATGACCATGTATTTATCTTAAGATTAGTGTTACAATTCAAAGATCTTAGAGTTGGTCAAAGAAAGGAACCTTGTATTGAGTAACACAAGAGAACTCAATAGAGAACTCTGTACAAGACTGTCTATCTTATATACCTAAGACTCATAGTCTATGCTAGCTATTTCTAACCTACCCTAAACAGCCACATATATACCATAAGGTCAACATGCATCATACACATTGTATGACATCATCCTTCCAAAACCTTCTACCTTCTTTTATACATTTTGTGACTTGTGACTGTGTCATCTAATGTGACTTGCTATGTGACAGCTTAATCTTTGTCACTAATTCTAACCTTAGGTTCTAAAAATAGAAAAATGGAAAGAAAATTGAAAAGAAAATAAAAATGAAAAAGAAAAAGAAAATAAAGTTAAGTCTATTGTTCTTAATTCTGACAATTAGTATATGTAAAACATACTATATAATATCATCATCTCTAGAACCTTCTATGTCATTCCATTATATCATACTCTTATGTGACATTTGTGACTGTGACATGTGACATCATGTTTGTCTTCTTTGTACAAGTCCACAATAAAGAAAGAAGAAAAGAAACTTGAAAATAAAATAAAGGAAAAATGTGAAAAAGAAAATAAAAGAAAAGGAAAATTAAATAAACCTAAGTCCATCATTCACAACTCTGATATCCTCTTACATACCCTAATACCCAGAAGATTTTGCTTGCCTCAGTCTCCTCTTCCATCTTCATTCTTATATATAATCTACAAGTGTTTACAAATACCAACATCTTCTTTCTCTGTCCATTGAATTTCATTAGTGCCATTATCTCCATTGCTCTTCTCCTCTCTTGTTACTGATATACTAGCTATTGTTGCTATTGTTACTGCATATGGAGTAGCTATTGTTTGAAGGCTATGATAGCTATAGTTTGTTGTAATAGGAGAGTGATAAGCTGCTTTAAGGTTAAGTTGGGTCCTGGAGTGTGTTGTAGCTGTTAGTGTAGAGTAAAGATAAAAGTGTGATGTTGTTGAGAGGCTATTGTATAGACAGCCAAGATATTGTTGTTGAAAAGATTCCTACTATTGTCTATTCAGATATACTCCTTGTTAGAGTGACTGACAAAAGTTCACAGAGTTAATGGAGTTTGCTCTAGGAAATATAAGCTGATATTATGTTAGGCGCGGTTTGCACTTGAAGACGAAAGTCTGTGGAGTTGGCTCAGATATGCACAGAGTGTAGAAACTCCTGCAATGAGCTCAGTGATGCAGACTTGCTAGAACGACCTTGGCCTCAACTTATGTGTTGTGCCTCCTACAAGCCGCATGGTTGCAATTTCAGGAATTGGTCTTGTAAGGAGTTGTAAGGAGAGGGGTACAGCGCGTCACCATTGACACCGGAGATTTAGTGTCAACTTTTTGTTGATTA
>Ga0157368_1000819_pt1 | contig 14116 bp, 16 predicted proteins | sample AttbisABBM3_FD_113146 | JGI IMG/M metagenome (GOLD analysis project Ga0157368, IMG submission 113146) | Fungus gardens microbial communities from leaf cutter ant in Botucatu, State of São Paulo, Brazil - Atta bisphaerica ABBM3 | ecosystem: Host-associated > Fungi > Mycelium > Unclassified ...
ATCTAAAATTGTGACTATATAGCAGACAGACAGTATAGTACATAAGCTGAAGCCAAGATCATTCTACATCTCCAAGACCATCTTGTGGACTTTCACTTCTGGTATGAACCATGTCTGACACAATTCCTCAATTTCTGTAACTTCTTGCCAAATGTCTAAACCCTCTATAGCTGTAACAATTTCTTCTCCTATTCATATCCATAGTATATAGATCTTGCCTAGGTGCAAATTCTGCTTACTATTGTGGGTATACTATGACCACATTTGTTCTTTCTACTCCTTCTATTGATACAAGTCTTGCTGATACCTACTATTAGATCTCCTGCTTTCTTGACCAAACTTGAGGCTGTAGCAGCTGTTGCTGTTGTACCCCACTAGTATTTGCTGGTATATTCAACCTTGATGCTAAAGACTTTATCTCCCTCTTCCCTCTCAATCTCTTCTCTTCTCTTCTACTCTTTCTCTAATATCTATCCAAGTTTGTTACTCTTTTATACCACTATTTAATACTCTTAGAGTAGTATTCTGTCACATATTATCTGAGTACATCTGACATATCTGACTATATCACAGATAATGATTACTCAAGCTCTACTCCACCCAAAACATCTGCAGAAGTGGATATTCTCTTTCCAGTCAACATACTACTTTTGATACAGATCAATCTGGCTCCATTCCATATCAGATCACTCTATTACTGACTATATAGCTCCTTGTGATGTCCATAGAGTTCTGGACCTGATTTCCAAGGACTTTAGAGTACCCAGAGTAGTTATCTATCTTCTTTAATCTTTGAATAGACTTAGTACTAATATTTAAGACATATAATTACTCTGTAATTCCTTAGCTTGAAAATCACCTAGTGTAGTACACTATACTGAATGCCCATGCTCAGAAGTCTGACTTCCATAATGATTTATTTCCATTCAAAATATGACCATGACAATAAACAGAGGCACAGCTCATCCACTAAAGCTAAGGTCACCCTAGGATTGCATTCACATTGGAGAATATTCCCATGCTTTTCTGATGTCTTTTGCATTTTTTCCTATAGATAGTTTCTTTTTCTGGACATGTTTATTACCTGACATTTAACTTAGTATTGGATCTGAAAACTGCTGCTGTCTCTCCTCTTCCTATTACAGCTTGAGCTATTAGCATCTATAAAGTAGCTATTCACTCTTGTTGCTGTCTAACTATCTGTTCCAAGTTAATTGAAGCATATTGACTTATATTGAAATAAAGTAGAAGTAAATTAATTATAGTAGTGGAATAGAAGGTAAGGAGATATAAAGAAGCAAGACAAAGCGGTAAGGAGGCTGTCAAACACATCAGAGTTGAGTCTGATATGTTCCTGTTCACTGACATCTCCATTGGCTGTGTCAGAATCATACCTGTCCACGTCTGATGCCCAGCTTCTGTGTCTTTTAGCCAGTTATGCAGTCGGCCTGACTGGATGAGACATCGTTGGGAGAATTGTGACACATGCAGCATATGTTAACGAAGGTGTGCCGCGGCACACCCACGAGATATAATACTCAAAAACCCTTTTGAATGGGGGTGTTTCAATGAGAAAGGGAGTTGATGGAGACAAGCAAGATTTAAGGGGTCAATTGAAGAAATGGAGAGAGATAGTACTTGTGTACAGTCCCAAAATCTGTTAATTGGGATATATCTGCACTCGTTTCCTATCATACCCTATCAGCCAATCCAGACAGTCAACCCACGTCGAGCTACAAGACGAGCCCTACGGTTTACACTAAATCACTTCAAATAGGAGTTTCAGTACGCAAGACAAACTCTTCATATAATGCTCTGTCAATAGTCAGTGTTACAGAAAATAAGGTATTCAAATCGGGCATTTAGGTTCTATCTGTATCAGATAATCATGATTGACACGCAATTAACTGGTAATCTCTTCCTCCCTCCATCACCGTGATTATGGCCTCCACGCGTGGTTCTCCAAAGACGCACAGTGAACTCATAGACATTCTTGAGCATGACACCAAGGTCAAGGTAGCAGGTTCGTCATGATCCAATGTACACACCAATTAAACCGTGATAACGCAGCCAATAAGGCATTGACGGTAGAAAGACTCTTCTATTCTCGAGACTTTTCAGAGAGCTGACGAACACGTACATTATTCATTTTCTCATAGTCGATGGTGTCTTGCGTGGCAAGTTTCTTGTCAGTTTATGAACGCCTTCATCTAATTGTATCTGATGTCACGAGTTTGATCAGTCAAAAGAGAAATTCCTTAGTGTAGCGAAGACGGATGGTTTTGGTTTTTGCAGCGTTGTGTTGTACGTCATGTCCATTATTTAGCCATCCGATTCAGTATAACATCGAAAGTGGATGGGACATGCATGATCAGGTCTACTCCCAGGAATTGTTAATTTCCAACAAACGAAATGGTTACCGTGATATTCTCGCCTGGATAGACCTATCGACATATAGAAGGATACCTTGGGAGAACAACGTCCCGTTCTTCTTAGTAACGTTTAGAGATCCCATCACCAAGAACGCCTTGACCGTCGATCCCCGGGACGTTTTAGTTCGAGTTGAGAGAAGAGCGATGCAAGATCTGGGGTATCTTCCGTATGCTGGCGTCGAGTACGAAGTGAGTGTAATTTTGCTCTTGGCAGAGAGAGACTTACTTTTCTTAGTATTTCAATTTCAAAGGTGAATCTGATTTGACGATTACTCATGAATCTGCACGAATGATCTTCTAGAGACACCCAAATCCATTGCAGAGAAGGGATTTATGCGGCTTGACCCTCTTACGCATGGGAGTGAGTCGCCTCGTACGTTTATTTGGAAGAAAGTGATCCAATATTACCCAGTGCACGGCTATTCCATGCTCAGAACACAACTCAATAATGGGTATTTCCAGGACATCATAGACGAGGCTCTTAATTTCGGGGTACAGGTCGAGAGCCACCGTATGATTGCATTTGCATGATAAAGATAAAGTGATGGTCATCTAACGGAAATACGCAGACACTGAAACTGGACCTGGAGTCTACGAGACGGCCTTGGCCTATACAAGCACTCTACGAATGGCAGACAATGCAGTTCTGTTTAAGTATCTTGTCAAGAGCGTTGGAATGAAACACAACATCATACCTAGCTTTATGGCAAAACCGTGGGGGAGTGTGAGTCGAATGCCAAGGTCAATTCACGCCTCTTACATCTCGAATCTAGCTTCCAGGTTGCAGTGGGTATGTAACATAGATAATTTTTGAAATATCCATAGTCTGAGATTAGGCAGGCATACTCATGTCTCGTTGCGTGACAAGAACGGCGGAAACATCTTTTCTGTTTCGAAAGGGCAGCTGCGGACGGGCCGCTCGGGCGCTGCGAATGAGGACACAAGATTTATCAGTCACCAGGCTGAAATGTTTCTAGCTGGGCTGTTAGATGGCTTACCGGATGGTGAGAACATTTACACACTTCACGGCAGTTAGTTGATTTCTACGTAGTTATGCCAATGGTATTCAACTGATATTTACCAGAAATTATCCCGCTGATTCTCACAAGCTGGTCCCTACAATCAATGGGTACAAACGACTCCTGGGCGGGGAAACTTTCTGGGCGCCGAATGCTGTAACTTATGGTTACGATTCTCGTCAGGCATCGATAAGGATCATTGCACCACCATCTGTGGCACCTGAAGCCACGAGGTTCGAAGTACGCGTTCCTGGAGCAGACATGAACCCTTACTATACTTTGGGGGCCATATTCTTGCTGGGGATCAGAGGAATCAAGAAAGAGTTGCAACTAAAGGAGCCACCGATCAGCCGACTTACCCCCGAGGACAAGACTCAAAACAGGGTTTGTGTTATTTTTCTTGTCATCCGTATCTAGACGATCAGGAGTGAGTTTTGAATCATAATTTCCAGGTCAAAATTTTGTCAAGGTCACTTGAAGAGGCGACATTGCGAATGATGCGCCCGGATAGTATCGCCAGAGAACCTGAAATTTTCGGGAATGAGTTTGTAGATCATTTTGGAGGGACAAGGCTGCATGAGGTGAAAGTCTGGAATGAGGCAATTACCAACTGGGAAGGTCAGTTTACCTGGTCTGGTCCTTGGCTATTAGAGATTCATACATTTGTTGCAGTTGAACGCTATTTAGAACTAGCTTAATCGCTGTTTAGCAAGATCAGATCATTTCAGTTGTGCATGTAATACAAAGATTGTCCAGAAAAACAGTCAATGGATCAGAAAACTAGAATCGGGTCTATTAGGATCCAGTTTTAGAGACTTTCGGTAACTTCTCAAACCAATGAAGGAAATAGGGAACATCCTGAATGGAAAGGTCCTTTAATTACTGCAAAGGGTTTTGGGTGGGATGGTGCGTACTTCTGCTATGGACTTGTCCATGCTTGCTTCAGCTATAAATTTAGGGATGAAACCACCAGTGTCACTGGAAACCGCCATACGCCACTCCACATTTCCGTTTTCAAGCTGCTTAACGCGTTCTACGCTGACATAATATGCCCTTACCCCCTTCTCTTCATATTTCTGCAGCTCCTTGTGTTCCGAGAGATCAATGGGAACGGAGACGATCAATCTGGAAAACTGGTATTAATGAGGCTCTGATTGGAAGTTAGATGACACGAAACCCTGCGGGCGGATCTGTGTTTTCTTCATGAGCAACTTGAAGCACAGTAAAGACTCGGTTTGACACAGGGAACGGGAATTTGTAGTGCAGAGCCCATATCTGAGCAGCAGGCGAGAGCTCTTTGACTTTGGTGACTTTGTTTAAAGCTGGAATAAATCTAAAAGCGATCTAGTATTTCTAGTATTGTAATGAGCTTGGCAAGAAATGACGCATACTCCTTTTCATTCGGCGCTTTGTCATGAGCCATTTTGTCCCATAGTTGTTTAAAAGTAATTTGGTCCGGTGGGTGTTCGCTGAGACGGCAATGCCAGTTTCCGACAGGTGTTAGACCTCCAGAATGGGACAAAGTCTTGACGGTGGTGAAGTACGTTTTGCCCACTTTCCACGCATCAGTCGACTCTATAAGTTCACGACCAGCAGCAATGATTACTTCTTCCGAGGGGATTTCTACGCCTTCTTAGAACCTGGAGACTATCTAGATGAATCAAGACTTGCCGGAAGGCCTCAGAGCTGTAGTATTGAGAACGAATTTGGGGTCTGCCATTGGATACTGAGAAAGGAGTGGTAGATTCTTATTCTTAGCTTGTTACGTGTAAATATGATCGTCGAAATTGATATCTCGTCTACGTCTACAGTGGCAGATCTATAGCTGTGGGCTTATCCACATTGACGTTAACAAGGCCGAAATAGCGGCTGCGACCGCGCTCAGCCTCATCGCGGGGAAGGACCTCTCCACGTTCCAGCACGACACCAACAAATCGTCGAGTGCCTCGCATCCACTTCTCCTTGTAAAACCGAACAAACCCAGGCGCGACGGCGTATATTGTGTGGTCCCGTCCCATCTCAACCTGACAATCATCGTGAGATAGAGATCGATATCCAGTATAAGGTCACGCACATGTTGTCCTGGATGGAACAACGTGCCCCGTTGGCGTACAATAATGTTTCCGGGAATCACTTGTTGATCTATAAACAAATAAACAGGTGATTCAAAAGAATGGTCCACGTTACAAACCAGAGAATTTTTTAATACCAAGGCGCTTGCCAGGAGAGCTACCATGATTTTGCACGGTACCTCCTGCTCTTTTCGTTGCAGTTCTGACTGAGCCTGAGTGGATGGTTAGAAGCAGGGGGGGTGGGTCGTGAACAGCGAACCGAGGAGGGAGAAAGGCGAGCGGACAGCATGAGCACCACGAGTTAAAAAGGACATATTGTAGTCGATACAAAGATCACTCCGGTTAAATCTCGTACTCGGCAATCACCGGCCAGGATTCATATATTACTCTCCTTGCATATCCACTCTCATCTTCTTCAGCTTCGACTCTTCCCTCTACAGAATGGTTCTTCTCGTCACTTCTGATAACGAGAAATTTCAGGTCGACAAGCAGGTTGCAGAGCGCAGTATCCTCATCAAGAACATGCTTGAGGGCATGTCTCGATCTCTCCTTGAGCGCGTGTTACACATCTCAGTTCGTTTTTATAGACGTCGGTGAATCTGACCAGCCAATCCCACTACCGAACGTAAGCTCAAGTGTGATGAAGAAGGTCAGTATCTGGGGCTCGCTACCAAGTTGCGATCTTGACGTTTGCCAACTTAAGGTCCTGGAGTACTGCGAGAAGCACAGAGACGAGGCCCTTCCTTCTATTGACTCCGAGTCTAATCAAGATGAGACTCGCAAGCGAACTACCGATATCAGCGAGTGGGATCAGAAGTTCATCACTGTAGACCAGGAGATGCTCTTTGAGATTATCCTTGCTGCCAACTATCTTGATATCAAACCCCTTCTGTGAGCTTATCCTTGAACTATTTCTCAACTATGTTTTTAATGCCTACCTAAGTGATGTTGGCTGTAAGACCGTTGCGAACATGATTAAAGGAAAGACCCCCGAAGAAATCCGTAAGCTTTTCAATATCGCGAACGATTTCACCCCCGAGGAGGAGGTAAGAAACATCAGTAATCTAAGGAAAGGAGTGGCTAACTTCATATTTCGTCAACTAGGCGCAAATCAAGAAGGAAAATGTGAGTAGTGGCCGTCTTTGTGCCTCATGGAGGATTGTTCATTTTCATCTTTTCAGGAATGGGCTGAGGACCGATAGGGACTTCACAGCTCGCATTCCTCCTTTTAATATGTGGTTGTAGTGTCGTCATAATCGTCATAATCAACTTCCTGAGATTCTTACGAACACAGAACGCTTCGCACATGAACCTTTATTTTTGACTGGCACTGATGACTTATAACGAGGCTTCTGCTCATGATAATGGTTTTGACCTTATCTACTAGCAGTACCCTTAGTACTGTCGGAGCAAAGTCATCGCATTCAAAACAACATACCACGATAAATGGAAATTAGTGTCATCAGCAAAGAGCAGTTTCTTTTGCATCCTCTTGACTGATAACTGTTCTGACCTTAAGCTTGGCTCAGGTTGCAACTCAGGCAAAGACTTGAGTAAGAGTAAAGGATATGATCAACTGGTAAAGTGTAAGGATACAGAAATGTATCTACACTATATATATACTTATAGACCATGAGGAAACTATATGTCCACAACAATCAATACATGAGGATAATAGGATGTTATGATCTTAAATTCTTTGAGTTGGATAAAAGAACAAACTCTTGTATTAGAGTAAACACAAGAGAACTTGATAAAGAGCTCTTTTACAAAATAGTCTACCTTATATACTCCTACAGATGGTCTGTACTAGTTACTGTGCACCCTACCCTAAATGACCATATGTAAAGCATGAGGCCAACATGTGGTGTCCATGTTGTATGACATCACTTTATTTTAGAACCTTCTACATCCTTCTCTTAAGTCTTGTGATCAATGTTGTGACCACACCATCAGATGTGACAGATGTGATAGTGTGACCAATCACTTCTAACCCTAACCCCAGAGTTCTAAAATTGGAAAGATGAAAATAAGAATATGAAAATAAGGAAAAACTAAGTCTACTTTTTATGATCTTGATATAGGAGATGTCAATGAGAAAACAATGCCTACTACATAAGGTACTGACTGATATAACCTTTGGTACAGCTGATCATTGCATTAATATCCTAGACCCTACAAGACATGATAAAATCATGCTGAAGACATGAGGAGGTAATCATAACAATAACAAAAACCAGGATTATAATCAAAAAGATATGTACAGTAAGAGGTGTTGAATGAAGATTGAAGATTGCTTGATGATGTCATCTATTTATTTCTACAAATTATATGATATATGACTACCTAAATAGTATTAGTGTAAATATAGGCTAGTTGTAATATATAAATGTAAGAAACAGTAATAGCTTAGTTACTCAAAGTAGCATAAGAACTAAATGTATTGAATACCTGTAAGAAATAGTAATAACTATATGATACTATTAGCTTAAGTATAATAATATTTAGAAAGAGTGTCTATATCTCAGTCACTTGAAGTAGCATAAAAGCTAAGATATACAAGCAATATGATACTAATATATATATAAAACAGAAGAGTAACTAAGATCTAAGCAGGTGATTTAAGTATTGGACTCACAACCATCTTTTCATCCTAATACTCCTCTTCAAACAGTAGAGAGTCCAAGCTTTACTGCAAAGTACTTCATTTTTGGCAAGAGCAAAGCTTTGGCAAATACATCAGCAACCATGTTTTCAATAGAACAGTAGACTAAATATATCTTGTCTTTTTTAATAGTCCAGTGAATAAAATAGTAGTAGATATCTATATTACAGTTAACCATCACACATAATACATTTTCTTTTCTTTAAATATGCATTTATAACAAGATCTTCAATTACCAACTGTGTTTCCATCAAATCACACAGTGATGGACATTTTACCAGAATATTCTCCTGACAACTATGATGAGGTGAGAGGAAGAAGAGTCTCACATAAATCACAAGGTTCTAGGGATTCATCTATGTCTTCTACCAAGTTCTCAATCATTTACTATGAGAGAATGGAATGTAACAATAAAGATATCAATATAGACAATGATTCTCATGCTTTGTCATACAAAACAACACAAGAAAAGGCCTTTCAAGTCAGCAAGGTGGCTGATAATAACAACAGCATGATTATCATGACTCTGTAACATATTTCCTCTGAGCACCTCAACACAACATCTACTTATGTTGATAACACAGTCATTAATATTCAATTACAGTATAATCTAAATACACTAATGGAACTTGAGCTTTGGAATGGCAGTTTCCATCCAATTTCATTCCATGGCTCTATTGAACACATTGCTTCAGATTCTAAGAATACCAAGGACTTGCTCAACTTCATTGCTAAATACATCACCAACAAACAAGTCAATCTGGCCAAATCTAATAATTTGGAAGATTTCAAGGGTATTGGAGAAGTGATTTGGAATCTCATCTCTTTGGTATATCAATCTAAATAGGGCTCTCTTATAGCAGACAAAAACATTATTTCGCTTAGAAAAAAAATTTTGAACAAACTCACTCCTAGAATCTTCCTGCTGTCCAATCGTAACAACAAAACAGTAGATAAGCTTATTCTGGCTAACATTGAAAAAATTCTACTCCTGATCCTAACCAAGTCACAGAAGGAAGTCAACCAGATCTCCAAGTATTTCAAGAATATCAAACCTGTCAACAGATCCAACCCTCCCAACAAATTGTACACACAAGCCTCCAAACAATCCTATGTGCAAGCATCCAAGCAGATGAATAACACTACTGAAGTTATCAAAATTAAGGACACTTTTCCTACTCTAAATACTCAAAAAATCAACCAAATTCATAGAATCATCAATAACTCTTTAAAATCTAAGCCATGCATTCAAATGACCACCAAAGGTTCTTTGAGGAAACAAGTTATAATTCCAATAAGTAATGATAACATTAACAAATTCATGAAAGACAGCTCGCTTCATGTTGTAAATATTAACTAGTCTTTAAGAAACATCAAATCTGAGGTCTTAGTCAACTTCATTCATTCAGACATTTCTAGTGTCACAATTGTTACAAACAAGGTCGCAGTTTAATCTGATCTTTATATCATTAAAAATTACATAAAGAAAGTCGAAGATATTGATACTATCAACATAGATGTCCCCTAATTATCCCAATCAAAGTCTTATTTGAAAATCATAGGTATTCCCTATTTCCCTCATGATTTATCTAATGAACATCTTACACCAAGTGAGGTCAAAAGCATCATCAAACAAAATCAAATATTTAACAATGTTGTTCTTGTGTCAAAACCATGTATCATCAAAGTGTCACCCAAGTCTGATATATCAATTATTTGGATTGACATCTAGGATGTTCAGAATGGAAGTAAGACTCAAAGTCTTATTAATAGGTGTTTCAATATAGGGAGGTTTATTGTGACTATTCAAGGAGCCAACATGAACCCTGGCATCTCTCAATGCAAGAATTGCTGGCAATGGGAACATGCAACTATGTCCTGCTATATCCAGGGCTCCAAGTGTATCAAGTGCAATGGCCCTTACAAGACTGAAAACCATCAGCAATTTGGGTGGTGTTGCAAAGTGAATGAGAAAACTAATCTCTCTTGCCTTGAGACAAAAAAAGGCAAACCATATTTGCATTCTTTCAAGTGCTCCAACTGTCATGGAAATCACCAAGTGGACTCCAACCTGTGTCTGTTTTGAAAACATAGGTTCCATCACAAATAACACATCAAGGAATATAACAAGATCCATGAAAACAGGTCCAACTCAATTTGCTCAACTGTGAATGACACTACACAATGATTTGTGACATGCTAAAATTCTTTTCTCAAAATGTTAGGAAAAACAAATTAATCATCAATACAATCCTAGAGACTCAGTTTTTATACAACATTATATTCCTTTAAGAACCTCCTTGGTTGATCATTCACTCTATCCCTAGCTCCAATAGTCACAAGGGAAAGCTTCTTGTTGACATCTCCCACTACCCCAATTGGCTTACCTTCACCAGATCTCCTACCAATCAGTCTGACTCTCCAAGAGTCATAACTTACATCAACATTTGTGTTTCATGTTTATGGTTTTTCCTGCAAAATGATGTTTTAAACCACAGAGATATTTCCTGTATTTCTTTTTCTAATCAGAGTTCTGTTTATTTCATAATTAACATCTATTCTGATTCTTCTCAGTTGGCCTTAAAGTATCTAAAAGATACTGAGTTTAACATTCACAACATTATCATTATGATGGGTGATTTCAATATCAGAGATAGTATCTGGGATTCTAATTTTCCATTTCACTCTAGTCATAGCAATTCTTTTTTTGACATTGTAGACTCATTTTCTTGAAACATTTCTAAACCTCTCAAAAACGTCCCTACTAGATTTTCTGACAATGATCACAATGCTAACTCTGTTCTAGATTTAGTATTCCTTCACCTCTCTTCTCTAGAATTCAACTGCCATCGTATTCACCCAAATTGGAGACTTTCATCAGACTATGCTCTGATCACTGTTAAAGCATCCATTTGTGAAGAAAGAATATTGCATACATGATGATTGCTAGCAAAAGGAAGTGATGAAGAAAATTAGTTCATTGAAAACATCATCCAAATCATAAAAAATATGAATACAACCATTATTCAAAATGCTAAAACTCTTGAAGAGGTGGTTCAATCAATTTTGTCCAACATTGAAGAATCATGGTGAAAGAATTCTAAACCAATAAAAATCACAAGACACTCCAAAGCATGGTGGAACAAAGACTGTCACCTATCACTTGAAAAATATTGTCTTTCTTGGAGTTTTGAAAACTAGCATAACTTCAAAAGCACAGTCAAGAAAACTAAGAGATCTTTCTTTAATGACAAAATTGAAGAAATTGCTAATAAAAAGTGCAGCTCATGAGATTTCATGAATTGGGTCAAGAAACGCAAGCTCCCTGCTATTAAAGCTATTCATTATAAAGGACACCTGTGTATTGAGCTTGAAGATCTTTGGATCGCTCTACACAATTCCTTTAATTCTGCTTGGACAAAAGAAATTGATATTCATGTTTTAGACAAAATCCCTAACAAACCTATAAAAAGTTGGAATTATTTTTCCAAGCAAGAATTAATCAATGCAATTGAAAAGTGCAATAATTTGTCTGCCCTGGGTCTGGACAAATTAACCTGGAATCATATCAAGTCCATCATAAGAAACAAAGATTGCATCTTCAAACTTATAGATATTGCTAACGTTTGTATAGATTTGGAACATTAGCTGTCTCATTTCAAAACTTCAACAACAATTGTAATTCCCAAACCTAACAAGTCTGTGTATGACTTTTCTAAATCATATCAATCTATAGTTCTTCTTAACATGATTGGAAAACTTTTCAAGAAAATAATTGGAGAACATCTTCAATTCCACACAATCTCCAACAGTTTTATTCACTATAGTCAATTAGGAGGTCTTAAACAGAGGTCTACCATAAATGCTGGTGTTATTCTTACTCATATCATTCATTTAGGATGGGTTAAAAATCTTATTATGAGCACTCTAGCATTTGACATAGCTCAGTTTTTCTCTTTCTTGAACTAGCAGCTTCTCTCCCTTATTCTTGACAAGACAGGTCTGGACCAAAAAGTGTCCAACTTCTTCAAGAATTATCTAGTAGGAAGAAAAACCAGTTATTGTTGGAACAATTTTATTTCTCCTTCATTTGACATTAATATTGGTGTTGGTCAAGGATCTGCACTATCACCTATTCTTTCTGCTCTTTATCTTTCTCCTGTGTTTCATTTCTTAGAAAAATATCTAAAAATCCTAAAAATTCCTATCTCTATGATTTCTTTTGTAGATGATGGATTATTCATTTCTCAAAACAAGTCTATCTCACATTTGAATGCAAATATTTTTTGTAGCTATAATGTTATTTTGTCTCTTTTTTTGAAATTTGGTCTTATTGTCAAACATAGGAAAACTGACATTTTTCATTTTTCACTTCTCTAGATTGCATGGGGCATTTGATCCCCCTCCCCTTGACCTTTCTCCTATTGGAGGTCCTTTGCTCCTCTCTAAAGAAACCTGGAAATATCTGGGCTTCATTTTTGACTACAAACTCATATTTAGAAATCATATTAATTTCTATTCCAACAAAGCAATTTCTACTATCAAATATATAAAGTTGCTTGGCAATTCATTAAGAGATATCAACCCTCTTCAAAAAAGAAGACTCTATAGATGTTGCACTCTACCTATCACACTATATGGGTTTCCACTGTGGTAGTACAACAAAGTACCCAATTACTACCACCTCAACATCTTAAGGAAAATATAACAAAGAGCTGCTCTCTGGATTACAGGTGCTTTTTGTACATCTCCTACCCTCGGAGTCAAAACCATTACTAATTTTGTTCCTATTTATCTCCATTTTAAAAAACTATATGAAAGATTCTTATCACAATAGTCTTCTCTTCCATCTAACCATATCATTCACAGTATTCTCAGTTCCAATGGGTTGCAAGAACAGAAATGCCATAATGTGTCCATTAACCACCTCACAGCTAAATAGAGAATTTGGTTGAAATCACTTCTTATTGATGTTGACGATAAGCATAACAAATTTTTCCCTTCCTTTTGTTTTTTCAATGAAGAATTTAAACCTGGAAATTGTATTGTTGATATTTTTTCAGATCAATTTTCTTTTCATCCTCATCTTACAAATGTCAAAAAGCACATGAAAAACTTGAAAGAAGTCACGTTTAAAGTGTATTCTAATCCCTTCTCCACTATAGTTGTATCAGATACTAGCATCAAGAACCAAGTTGCTACTTCCATCTTACACATTCATTCCTTTAACAAACCTGTTGTCAAAACCTTATATAGGGTAATTAATATAACTACAGCCGAGGCCATGCTCTTTGCTATCCAATGCAGCATTAACCAAGCAGTCGCCAATCCCAATGTTAAGCATATTGTAGTCATCACTGACTCCCTTCATATCGCAAGAAAGATCTTCGACTCTTTGACTCACCCATATCAAATTCACTCAGCAGCAATTTCTATGGAACTTAGAGAATTCTTCTCCAAAGATTCTCAAAACTGTATCAAATTCTGGGACTGTCCCAGCAAACAACAGTGGGTCCTTCATCAGTTGGTCAATAAAGAAACCAAAAACATGGTATCTATCCCATTATTCTCATGCAAGTCTTCTTGGGATTTCTGCAAAAAATCTGAGTACAAGTCTATACTTTCTCAGTGAAAGATAACCTTCCAAGCATCCAACTCTAAAGGGAGAAACTTCCTAGATCTATTAGGTGATGACTTAAACCCCATCCAACCATCAAGTTCCAAAGATGGCCCATAGCTTTTGCAATTTGGTCATTCAAAATCACTTTGTACTTGAGCCTCAAGAGTTATTACCAACCATGCTTCAATAGAAGAATATAGATTAAGATTCTTTTTTCGAAAGAGTTTCACCTGTCCTTGTAGTCTATACCCTATTGAAACAAGACAACACATTCTTCACAAATGTCGTAGATTTAACAACTATTGGAA
>Ga0157368_1000820_pt1 | contig 14113 bp, 8 predicted proteins | sample AttbisABBM3_FD_113146 | JGI IMG/M metagenome (GOLD analysis project Ga0157368, IMG submission 113146) | Fungus gardens microbial communities from leaf cutter ant in Botucatu, State of São Paulo, Brazil - Atta bisphaerica ABBM3 | ecosystem: Host-associated > Fungi > Mycelium > Unclassified ...
CCCTAAACAGCCATGTGTTTGCCTTAAGGTCAACATGTGTTATATACATTGTATAACATCATTCTTTCAGAACCTTCTACATCCTTCCATGTATCTTGTGACTTGTGACTATGTCATCTGATGTGACTGCATGATCTTGTCACTTTAACCCTAATCCTAAGTTCTAAAAATAGAAAAATAGAAAACAAATCAAAAGGAAAATAAAAATGGAAAAGAAAAAATAAATTAAGTCTACCGCTTTCATCTTTGATAATTATATTCTTTTTCTGTGTTTGTTGCTACCAATATATTATCAATGAAAGAAGGTATACTACTACTATCTATTAAGTTTCTAAGTAAATTATTCATCATAGTTGTAAGAAAACCTGCCTTTGTATATAATTCTGATACCCAAACTTCATCCCTAACTCTACCAAACTCCATAGTGTTTTTGCTCTCATTAGTTAGTGCTCTTTCTACTGGACTCTACAGTCTTCCTTATAACAATCTGCCAAGCCCTGTGGACCTCTGCAAGCATGTTGTTAACCTTTATTATCAAATCTCTCTAATATATTTACTATAAATTTTCTTTCTTTCTCTTTCAGTAGATTTCTAGATATTTCTATTAGAGTTTCTGACCATCTGGCTATTATAATCCTTCACTTATATCAGCACTGTTCTACCAGATTGGAATGGACTTGAATAGTATCTATAATAGTTACCACTCACAGAAGTTCTCATTCTATTCTCTTAAAACTTTCTAAAGATGAGTATTACTTATACTAATTAGTTATATTAATATACTTAGGACTTCCTAGAGATTGTAAAAGTCTACAAGCCCTGTAGACCCCACTAGTCTCCCTAACAGTAGTTTGGGAGTGTTGTGGCAACCACTAACCAAGATAGTCAATAATACACTAAGTAATCTTATAGGTAAGAATCTCATGGGAATCACAAGAGAGCTCAACAAGAAGTCCCCAATGTATTTGTATCCTATTTATACATATAATTTATAGTCTGTGCTATAATAAATAATCCTACCCTAAAGTCCATATATTAGTTATGAGATAAACATGCTATTGATATGTGCCTTGATATCATTATTCCAGCCCTTTCTCTCAAATTTTAGGCCTATGACATTATTTCATGTGACATCTCATGTGACTGTGATTGTGTGCCTCTTCATCATCCAAGAAATAAAAGAAAAATAAAAGAAAAGAAAAAGTGAAATCAAATCAAAGAAAATAGATGAAATCAAAATAAAATCAAAATAAAATATAAGGGTTCAAGTATACTATGACAGAAAGGTTTTTGTAGGAAAGCTCACTATCTTGCTAAGATTTGAGTCTGTAGTACCACTAAAGCCTGTTATCAAGCCCATAAGCCTCTCATCTCTCAAGTTTTTGACTATTACTCTACAATAATATCACAAATCTCTATGTACTCTCTCCTAACCATTGATTCACTTATTTTAGCCACTAACTCATGAACACATGCTATCTAGCAATATTTGAGATTGCTATATTAAAATTTCTAACTATACAGTACTATTATTCTATATTAGATTACCAAATATTCTATCTGATGTTCCACTTGATCAGAATAGACTCTTGAGTACTCAAAAGTAGCTGTCATCTTTGAAAAACTCCATCCTGTTCTCTTAGGATTTTCCTAGAGATGAGTTATGTACTTAGTAGTTTAAACAATATATCTATATCTTAGAATTTCTTTGGAGTTGCAAACTCTGCTAAATCCTGTAGACTTTATCTAGTTGCCCTAATAGTTGTAGGTACATTTGTTAACCAAAATATTATTATCATTGGCTTGTAGGCCATCTTTGACACAGAAAAAGCTGTTTTCCACTTATTATCTTCCTATTAGGATAACTGAGGATGGAAGTATAGAGATAGTGCTTAAAGCTTCAGGGAAACCTAAGTCCATTGACAAGGAATACTTAATGCATGACTTATCTCCAGAGAAACCTAAGAGAACAGAATAAGGTTTCTTAAAGGCAACCACTACCCTAAATACTCTACTATTCTATAGTAATTAGGCAAAACAGTACTAATATAAGGCTAGAATAATTACATCAGATAGTCATAGACACTGATGAAAACATCAAGAACTATGTCCAGAATTGGAAGAAACTTATTAGATGGTAACCAGAGACACAGTAAGTTGAAGACATAAATATGGGTAATAACTGGAGGTAGCAGGCAGAGGCAGTGGGTTTTTGTAACCAGAGATCAGAATTGTCAGTCTCCTTATACTTTCTTTATTCTAACATTATTATAACTCTATCTTGGGTTTATTTTTGTAAATACTTTCTTATTATCTGAAGTGTCTGTAAGATCCAAAATTAAAGGTAAAGAGTAATTATTATTAATCATTCAACTATTGAAGTATTTATAGTCCTACACCATTCACTTTCTCCCATTTTGGTACAAAGAATACTGGTGAAATCTGTGGTGACTTTGATGGTCTAATATACTTTTTCCTCAGCTGGCCTTGTTATGACATTTAGCTTGGCTCAGGTTACAACTTAGGCAAAGACTGAAGTAAGGAGTAGAGATGGATCAATTGGTAAAGCATAAAGATATAGGATAGTATCTACAGCTATATATACCTATTGACCATCTGGAATACATATGCTGTTCTAGAGAAAACAATGAGGCAGAGAATGAGAAAAGCATAAGAAAGCCTCTATTACTACATGAGACACAAGGTTAAAGTGAAGTACAGCATAAAACAAGTTATAGATGAAACTAACCCCAACATATGTCCAACATGAAGAATACTCTTGTAAAACATGAGGTTGTTGATTGTGCAATCATAACACCTTCTCTAAGATTGATTGTATGATTCCAGAGCTTTCTTGTTAGCATTATTTCACTTTTCATCTTTCCAAACACTTTTAACCACTTATGGAACTCCTTGGAGACTATCCCCTTTATACTTCCAATCACCTATTAACATTCTTCTTTACCTTCTTTCCCCTCTACTGCTTGTTCCACCTTCAACTCTTCTACTTTTCTCTCTTTTATTTTTTTGACTTATTTTTTTTTTTTTACTTCTTTCTTTATATTTTCCTTGTACCTCTATCAGAAGGGTGGGCATTCTATTACTTCGATCTCTTCTCCCAATTAATTGCTGGATTATGAATAACTAACCATGGTATATCTATTATCACATACATCTATCTTTGTTTTCTCCAACTGCCTCTTGAAGTATATTTATCTCTATCTCACATGCACATTTTTTACTGGTATAGCCCTCTCCAATCTATATATCTTGAATTCCTGCTCTTTAGCAAACTGAATGTTTATGAACAACTTAGTTGCCCTGCTGTCTAATAATACCTTCACCATTATTTCTTTATATGTATCCAAATTTTCTAGCCTAATTTTCATTTATACCTTCCTAAGAGGTTTGATTGTTCTCCTTACATCTCTTTTCTCTTTGTGCTCACTGGACAATGATGTGTCGTTATCTACAACTTGTGAGTTTGAAGTATCTTCTATGCTTCCTCCCAATTGCCCTCACAATACTCTCTGACAATACCCCAGCTCTTTCTCATAGGAGTTTGGCATAGTAGAAGGGGAATCCTCCTCTCTGGAATCTTCTACAAAAGCTGGAAGCAGTCTAGCATGATAGGCATTGAAAACATGGATTTCAACTTCTTGGCTTTGGCTTCTGCTCTGCAGATGCTCCCATATCTAGAGCAATGAGTTGGACAATGGGTCATGCATATGCATACCTCTCTCTTTTTCCAGTCCACTTCTGGGTTGTGTTCCTTGAACCACGTGTAACCAAGAAATGATGTGATGCAGCATCATGTGGAAATAGGCAAGCTCATAGGTACAAGAATGTAGTAGCAAGTAACACTTTATTCCCTTTCCTGCTTGTTTTGTCACCACAATACCGAATCAAAGGCATGAGTGAGTCCTCTCCTAAGGCCATCAAGTTAAACCCCCAAGTCTACGTGTTCGAGCCACCAAGCAATGTGGGGAGTAAGTCGACTTCTTCCGATCCAGCGTAAGCCCCTTAGCAGAATCAAACCGTAAGTGATCTAATTTCTGCAGCGTCATAATTGCATTTGCTTGGAGTATGTCAGGAAGAAGTAGAGCTACAATCCTTCTCTCACGTATCTATCTAGTCGATGCTAGGCTTGCACACTCACAGAAATACACCGACAATTTAAGGAATATCTTCCCGACATCCACTATAGTTCTAGTAATGGTGACTGCTGGGTTTTATTTCAGCATGGAGAAATCAAGGGTAAGTGAGGCCCTACCATAACTCTAAACAATATAACTATAACTTCATAGGAAAATATTCTGTCTCCTGTCGTTGACATTCTGCACAGAGAAAAAGATAACGGGAATATCTCAAAAGGAATTCTATTATTTGTCATGTCGAACGGTGCGTTGCGTTGTCTGTAGCTGACGATGTATCTACTGAGGCTGTCCAGGTGGTGGCTTCCAGTTAATGACCTTACGAAAGCTGTTGTCAAAAGTTCCCTCGAGCCAGGTCAATCCTTCACAGAATCCAGTAGCCGTTATATACGATTCGACTCCTGGTGATAATGGGCTAGAATCTGCAATTCTCAGCAGCGCACCAAATAATCCCTTGATTCGGCTTTTGGTCGTCCCATTAATCGCGCTTACATATGGGGCAATTTATACATTCAACTTCTTTGCCGGAAATCGTCCTCTTTTCGAAGAGCTTCGTTCCGCATACCTCCAGACTGATATTCTTCCATCGATTGGTCATCCCACAGCCGTCTGTGCAGCGCCACGACTTTACATCTACTCGAAGAAGGACAAGATGACACTCTCAAAACATGTCGAGTCCCACATCAAGGAGGCAACCTTGCTCGGTCTTGATGTCACCGTAGAGGCATTCCAAGATACTCCTCACGTTATGCATGCACGCCAAGACCCTGATCGGTACTGGGGTGCAGTGCGGAAGGTCTGGTTGAGAGCATTGCAGCAAGTGCAGTCTCAGCTCTGAACATGCTCGTCATTTGTAGAGTACCTGCATGTCCATGTAAGCTCTCGATGCATATCATGTACGCTAGCTTCTACCACTGTCATGACGTATGCATTAGAACTTGGGTGTAACACGGACATCCGCATGACTGTAACAATCTGAGTGACGGCCCCTGCTACTATATCATGTTCTGAACGGTCAGCCATTCCTTCTATACACCAAACGCCTCGTAAAGACTCTGTGCTGACGACGCTGTTCACGGCTGAGGAATAATGCGCCCGAGCATGAGCCGTGGCGAAATGACCATTTTCACCGAGAGGACATTCAGAAAGTGGACATTATTCCACAACGGACGCAAGGGCGGGTCAGGTGGATCCGAATTAAGTGCCAACTCGATCACCTCCTGGGATAATTTGAAACTACCTGCAGTCTGGTTTGGTGCGAAATCTTGGTTTGTCGTTCGTGATCTCCTGGGACCCAGTCACCGCCAATATGAATTCTCTGCCCCAGCCACAGCACACAGATCTCTCGTTCTCCCACGTTGGAAACCGATATCGGCAACCTCCAAAGGTTCCTCACCCCACACAGCTCCCTTCCCTCATGATCCCATCGCTGTGTTCATATCCAACCTCCGACATCGGTGAGCAAACCAACCAAAGGATGCTGCTGCCGTTTTCAGGCTTCTTCTCTAGCAAACGAACACCCTTGCTTCAGTCCTACCTGAAAGCGTTGACGCCGCAGGAAGTGATTGGGCACTACCTATTTTTTTGCAATCAAGATTTGAGGCAGCGAAGCTGGCCCTCTGTGTGAAAATAATGGGCCCAAACTATTACCACAACTGTTCTCTGTATGATTGAAAGCAAGATTCTATTGCCTATGCATCCCAGATGAACCGTATATGCAAAAAATAGCTTATGGAATTGTCAAACAATCCTTTTCGGCTCCGAAGCGTTTGGCATTTGGCGAGCCCGACCACTATCGATACCTTTGTTTGTATTAGATCAATATCCCTTTCCACAGGCGAAAACTACATCACTAAATGGGATGGGCCTTATCCAAGGGAAGGTTTTTCCAAGGAGTGCTTCATCAATTGGGTTTCCCATCAAAGCACCAACAGAAGTCAAGAAAAAGGCGATTCCGAATCAATATGTGAAAGACCAAACTGACATTGCCCTACTTCACTTGGATCCCTAGATAAAACCGCTAATACTAAGTCCGAAGGTATACTGTGCATGAGGTCCAGGAATCACACATATCAGCACAAGACGAGGCTGACCATACCAGCAACAGTGTGAAACTGAGTATTCCGCAAGAAATGACACAAGGTATTCCAACGTTGTAAGTGCCAAAATAATCGGCCAACACGCTAGGAATAATCCATCCAGAAATTACACCGACATTCAGAATCGCGACCTGTAAACTGCGGTTTGTGGGTTGATGCCGTGAAGAACAGCGAACAATTGAAAGTGAAAATGTCATTCAAATGAACTGACTCACATCGAAAGAAAATGCCCCAGTCAATGGCAAAAACCTAGTCATGGAACATTTTATTTTTCGGAAATCCAACTCACGAAAAAATACAAATCAAGTATGGCTTGTCCATCATGATCTCTTTGAGGGATGTTCAGCAGCTGGGGCGCGTAGCTTAGCTTTCATGAACAGGTTGGCGAGCACCAGCATTCCAAGCGCAATTGATGCAGAAGCGCGGACTCCCCACTAAAAGCCTGCTGAATCTTTGAATAACTGGCTAAGCATGATGAAAAAACAATTCCGCCAAGGAAGAACCTGAGGGATTGTGGACATCGAGACAAGAATTATGAGAGGGTCGAGATGGCATACCCGTCGCAACGATGCCCATGGCAAGGGCCCTACGAGTGTACCAGTGAATGAACTTGAACGGCCGCACTAGGGACATACAGAAGTCCAGCGCCGATTCCCATCCCCAATACCTGTGAAAGGTATAATTGGTAAAATTTGTCCGTATCACATATGGTCCAATATGAACAATCTGAAATGGCAGTCGGCAAGCGAAGGAGATAAATGGAAGAGAGAGTTCACGAGAAAGCGTAGATCAAGCTTCCGACAAGGGTCGTTATGCGAAAGTAACCCATATCGAGGAGCTTCCTCCCAGGAAGGGCCATAGCAAGCGGGGAGAAGATCTGTGTGGAGCCTATCCAGCTCATGGCTGATGCTGAAGCGGTATCAGATCGCGTATATAGGTCCTGGTAGACTATTGGTATAGCCATCGCAAAAAACTGAGACAATGGATGAGCGCGATTAGTCGACTCACCCGCCCAATACAGAGGGCCAAGCAGCACCACGGGCTGTGATGTTGGAAACTCGTGGTAGAGGTCGAGGAGGGGAATTAGTGACGGTGCCCTCAGAGAACTTCAGGTGACTGTGGAAGCACAAATGAATAATGATACTGCGGGATAGTATATGAGCTTGGAAGCCGGTTGATTCAGATAGGAATGATGTGACTAGTAGTCTAGTAGTGACCTGACCTGACCTGACCTGACCTCCCTCACATAATGCTGCTCCTCCATCACCAGCCCCTCAAAGCCCTTTATGTTGCAGTAGAGTTGACTACTATTATCTTCTTTCGCATCCCATTCTGGATCATCATATCAATTCCAAAATCGCAGCGTCCTAGGCCTTCCTGGTCTGTTTCCCGATCTGTTCTGGTCCACGCCTTGAGGCGGTATTTTCAAATCAACTTCAGGTAAACTCACAACTCCGGAATCATGGCAAACTCGAACCCAATCTTTGATCTTAGGGTCGGGGGAGTCCTCTAGGCACCAAATCATCTTGCATTACGGAAAGGGAAAGGCGTGAACGGTGTATGGGTCAACCCAGCACCTAAACTCGTACATGGCCATATCCTCGAACAATGCACCAATCTTTCTGTCGAGTTCATAAAGCTCCCCGGTTATTGGTATACGAAGAAAGGAACAACATTCGACGCTAAGTACAAACCTTCAAAGACAGACAAGGTTGTTTACACTCTTCATGGTGCGTCTTTCTTTAAGAGATATCATTTTGAAATTAATATTGTGTCATTCAGGCGGGGGATTCATTGCTTTCTCAGCACATCCCGCGGACCCATTGGCCACGATCGCGCACGGAATTGTCAAAGAGTGTAAAGACCTCGATAGGATCTTTTGTATCGAATATCGTCTTTCAAAATGGGATATGGAAGATCATACCACCCATCCCTTTCCTACTGCTCTTGTGGACACTATCGCGGGTTATAATTACTTGGTCAACGACGTTGGCTACATTCCAGAGAACATCATCATCGAGGGAGACTCTGCTGGCGCTAATCTCGCCCTGGCTTTGACGAGGTATCTTCTCGAGAACAAATTGTCCAATCTTCCACCTCCTGGTGGTCTTGTTCTCGTTTGTCCCTGGACAGACTTGGGCCTTTCGCATATCAAACCAGGCTCTTCCGCACTACCTACAATCAACGCAGATGTCCTCACACCTTCGAAGGACGGCCCCGGAACCTCCTATTACTCTATCAGATCATACGTCGGCCCCAATAACCTCTCAGCTGCAAGCTCAGACCCTTATATCTCACCGTCATCCTTGGACATACCCAAACCCAGCCTCAAGGGCTTCCCGAGGACACTGATAATTGCTGGTGGAGCTGAGCTTCAGTTTGACACGATGCAAACACTGCGTAACCGTATGGCAGAAGATATGGGCGATCTTTTGGAGTATTATGAGGTACCTGATGCTATTCATGACTTTATCTGCCTTGAGTGGTATGAACCTGAGCGGACGACGAGTTTGCAGAAGATTGCGGAGTGGATTGGGTCTTGATATCACAGTAGCAATGAAGAGTGGGCATAGGAAATCATACCTGGATGATAGGAGCCTTTGTTTTAGTCAGTATATATATCGTGCTATATCGTGCAACCTCCTGCGCAGCCGTCTTTTAGGAGGGCCAGCTCCTGTTAGAATCATCGGCGGTCGCGGTATCAATTTGCACACTCTTCCAATATTTCACTCGAGGGTTCAACGTGTAAATATAAGGCCAATAGCAAGAAAATACTCTCTCGGAAGGAAATCATGTTCAACATTACATATTATATCATCCCAGGCACATACTATGCTTGGTCCTAAAACCAATGCCCACCAACTTATATAGCTCTTGTGTCATGATATGCTCTGAACCCCTATATTTTTACCAGTATAGCTTTCTCCCATTTATCCACCCCAAATATCGCTGTTGCTATTTGTCATCTATCACTCCCTACCCACTGTTTTGCCTGTAGGAGACTGAAATGTCACCACCATTATTTGCCGCAGTTGTCACTTTCCCTTGTCTGTTTGCTGTCTTGCAGTATCGTGAAGGTAGGTGTTGCTTAGTCATACTTGATCAGGCTCCCATCCATACGCCCAAAATGAGTGAGAAAGTGTCTTCAGTAGAGGACTTATCTGTCCTCCAACGTATAGGTGCTGGTAGCTTTGCAACCGTCTACATCTCTCATGGAGGAGCTTGCGCCTTCAAGATCGTTCATAATCCTGGGAACACAGAGGTCATTGAAAAGGAGTATCGGACTATATCCGCAATATACTTCAGCTGCAATACAGGTTCATTCTTCAGACTACCTCGACCCTATGCCTTCTGCGATCCAGCTACTGACACACTCCACATTGATCCTCCGTCTCCAGCCAAGACCGGTTACAATCGCTGTCATCGACCCATGTTCACAACTGAAACATTTAGACGCATTGGGATTACGAATGCTTCATACGCGATGGATCGTGTATTCGTATTGCCTTTGGAATTTAGCCAACCTATCCGTGAACTTTACTATCCTGCTTCCTTCAAAGAGGCTTCTCCACCATCCTTATGTCGCTTGTATTTTGGCAAGGTTATTGATACTCCTCAGGCATCCCGGTTCTTCAACTCGGCGAATTTCCCCATTGATCTCGCCCGCTATACTACCCTCGCTAAAACCTTGGACTTGGCTGATATCAAGGAGGTCATAGCTGGTATGGGAGATATGCTAGCACGCTTACATTGGCGTGGAAATTCGGACGGAAGAGACATTGAGTGGGTTTTGGGCGGAGATGGATTTGGAGGCATTTCCTATTTCGTCATCGACTTCAATCAGGTACATTCTCTTTACATTCAGCTCCATTGCCATTAATTCGACGTTCTAGATGAGAGAATGGGAAAAGAACATGGGAGGAATTTCAGAGCTTGTTACAGCGTTTATGTCGAATGATCCCTACTATCCCCGACCACGCCCCCAAGACCCCCACTATCAAACCTTCCGAGCTGCATATTTAGGTGCATGTCCTGCAGAGCAGGATGCGCTCAATATTGCCCTGGCTTTTCTGGCAGATATTGAGCGGGAACAAGTAAAGCGCGACGCAGCGTCTGCTGGACATGCATGATACCAGTTTCGCCTACATTGTATATTAATGTCAATCCCTTTTGCTGTCATTTACATCTGCTATTGCTTGACATATTTTCATATCCTTTCATCCTTTGGGAACCAAGTCATATCTATAACGCTGCCTAGATAGCATCATCTAGGAAATATTGTAGATGTCTATTCTCATAGGAGTAATTCAAACAGTCTGCTATGAAATCAACAAATGATGTATAACCTCAATTAAAACCACCTCTAGCCTTTGTTCTACAGCCTGCACCTATCATACTTCACCAACCTGTGATATCTTTTTTTGCATGTCAGCTCACTGTGTGCAAGTCAGTACTTGATATCACTGACTTCCTCCACACAACTGATACTTTGAGTAGTCGCATCACTTGGAGAGTTGATGCTACTACAATATTATTGCACCCTATCTATGGTCATGTGCATCACCTGTGTCGCATTGTATGAATTTGGTCACATACTCCCTCATTGTCTACAAAAGAGATATAAAGACTATGAGTTCAAGATCATTCTGTCTGGGTTTCTAACCACCTGGTGTAATTATTTTAAGGTTAGGTCAGCAGTGTTCCACTTGATTGGTATAGACTGTCTAAAGTATTGAGAGTAGCTGTTGCCTCCAGAGAACTCTATTCTGTTCTCTTAGAATTTCCTAAAGGTGAGTGTGATAAACTTAGGATTCTCTGGAGATCATAAAACTCCACATACCTTGTAGACTTTGCCCAATTACCCTAACAAAGAGGTTTACTGGCCCTTATAAAATTAAGGAGATTGTATAAATGTAGTGGAATTGGAGTTACCAAACTTAGTGAAAATATAGTAAATGCAAGCAGAATATAAGAAGCAGGTAGAAGGCTCAAAGATGATATCACCACTTCTGGTAATACTAGGTCTGATAGAAGGAATAAATAGTAAAAGTAGATACTTGGGAGGGATTTGAGAAATAATATAGGGAGATTAGAAAGTTAAGAAAGAAGAAAGATAAAAAGTAGTACACAAACTATAATGTATTTGTACATACATATAGTATAACAGTAAAGTAAGGACTGCTACAAGAAAATACTTAAGTCATAATAACTAAGTGGTAGACACAACAACTAGAACTTTACTTAAGACTCTGTATCTCACAACCTTTCTATCCTTTAATTATACTTGTTATGTGATCATCATAACTTATTGTGATGTCAATATTAGAAGTTGTAACATCTTTCAAACCTCAAAGTATTAAGATAAGATAAGAACCTTGTATTGGATTAATACAAGAGAACTCAATAGAGTTCCAAGTACAAAATGTCTACCTTATATACACTTAGCTGATGGTCTATGCTATACTAAACCTAGCCTACTCTAAAGGATATGTGTATTATATACTGTTGACATGTAGTATGACATTATCATTCTGGAACCTTCTACATCCTTCTATGACTTGATCTTAAATTCAAAAATAAGAAAATAAATAGAAATAAAAATAAAAATGAGAAATAAAATAGAAAATAAGTAAAGTCTACTGTTTTTAATTCTGACACCAAGTGTAAAGAGGACTCTAGTTAGTTAGTGAAATTGCTATAAATAGTATGCCAATATTTATAAATGCATTTAGATAATCAAATAGTATTTAGCAGTGTATCTGTTTACTTCAAGTGAAAATATTGTACTATGCTCTATTGTAAGTAGTATACTTTTCTTTAAGGCAGTACTTAGCAGTAATCATTATATATTTGGATCAGAACAGACTGTTAACTTAGACTAGTATGTAAGAGAGTAAGTCTGTCTTCAGCTTTTTTTATTACAATCATTACTACTATCTTTATATTCTTTATCCACACTGTTACCAGTATCATTATTCATCAATATAATAATTTTACAAAAGTATAATAAAACAGTTAAATGAGATAATTACAGCATTTCAACAGAAAATAGCTGAAATAGCAAGGATAAATAGAAGAAATAAAAGAAATACATAGAATGAAAGAGGTAAAGAAACACTCTTACAAATATTAAGTGGGAACAAGAATAAGATAGTAGGCTTCACAAATACCTGTAAATCATATATTGGGCCAAATTTGAGGAATATGAGAGAAGATATAAGAATTAGTTGGATATTATCATATGTATAAGGAAAAGTGATGGAAAATTGAAAGGACAACATCTCAGAGAAGCTGTAAGCAGAAGAGCAAGAGTGAAATAGTGGAGAAATTGTTGATAATTATAAAGATGGAATTAGGGCAGATGAATAAGAGATTGACAAATTAAGAATCATTGAACAAGAGGAAGAAAACAGTTAAAGAGTATATATAGATATTATAAGGGGACTGGCTCTTCTGAGACTTTTTTCTTCTGTGTTTTTTGGCTGATCTATAATTTATAATCCTCTCCCATATCCACACTCATCTGCTTATCTGATTTTCCACACTCCAGACCCCTTTAAGCTATACACTAATATTTCTAACCATTCACATATGTCATTAACTCCTCTTTCCAATACCCTCTTGCTCTTCTGCTTTCCCACACTCTGGAAACACCTGCTAAACATTCTGGTTTTCTTTCAATATAATTTCTCTATTCTGAACTGTTCCTGATTACTTAAGTATCATTATTCCTTGCCTATGTAATAAGAATTCTGACACATTAGAATAGACCTGTTATTATATAGAGTAGTTGTCACCTTCAGAAATTCCCATTCTGTTCTCCTAGGATTTTCTAGAGGTAAGTGTACAGTTTAGTACTTTTTAAACAATAGAATTAGGATTTCCTGGAGTACTTTGCTCTTCTGCCCAGTTGCTCTAACAGATATTCAAGAAATAACAAGAAGTAGATATGAGAAAAGAGTTCTTATTGAAGAGTTCAAAAACAGTTTGAATAGAGTAGTGAGAAGGAGATTAGTAGAGAGTAAGTGATTCTCTAGAACAATAAAAGAATGGTATAAGAGGGTTACAGTCATAGATCAAAATTGGAGATAGACAAAAATAGAAGAAATATCTTATGGAAAAGTAAAGATTCAGGAAACAAATAGATAGAAGCAAGGAGGAAAGATAGTAGCAAATCATACTGAAATCCCTAAAACAAAGAGTACTACCATAATGGGAGCTAGAGAGAAAGATATTTATAAAAGGAATGAACTGGAATAATCAAGAGAGAGCTATGGTATATTAGCAATAGTAGTATTAGAAAGAGACTTTAACAATATAAAGATTAATAGAAACTCTAGGAGATTTAGAAATTGTTAAAATCATAGTAAAAAGAGGTATATTGCAAGAGATTGTTTGTACAGAAGTTAAGAGACATAATATATAGCAAACTATGGAACAGAATAGAAGGAGAATGTTACAATTTAAGTCCTAAAGTTTTCAGACAAAGAAGAAATCTTATTGAATTAATATAAGAGAACTCAATGAAGTTTCCAATATAAAGTTATCTATCTTATATACTACTTAGTGTTGGTTTATTGTCAGGCATAGTTCACACCAGGAGGCAGAAGTCTACAGAGTTGATTCAGAGATATAGACCTGTCAGAATGACCTTGGCTTCAACTTATATGCTATGCTACTTATCTGCCACATGGTTGCAACTTTAGAAGATTGAGTGAAGTCTGAAATGGAGATGAGTACTAATTTGGTATATTGCCATTGAACACTAGAGATTGAGTTCAATAGAGATTATCTTTATTGATTATCAGACTAGCAAATTACATTGTAACTACTAGTCTTATATACAAGTAGGAGATATAG
>Ga0157368_1000822_pt1 | contig 14106 bp, 10 predicted proteins | sample AttbisABBM3_FD_113146 | JGI IMG/M metagenome (GOLD analysis project Ga0157368, IMG submission 113146) | Fungus gardens microbial communities from leaf cutter ant in Botucatu, State of São Paulo, Brazil - Atta bisphaerica ABBM3 | ecosystem: Host-associated > Fungi > Mycelium > Unclassified ...
AAATGATTTTAACCTAAGAAGGTTATTTTACTCTAGATAAGAAAGAACACCTGCTGTTCTCCTATATAAACATGTTACAAGTGAACTTGCAGTACAGAACTTCTATACAAAAGAATATAAGTATACTACTCAACACCACCTAATTAAATGATAAGTAACATCTAGTTGATGGCCTAGGTCTGGTCACCAATGTCCACAACTGTCCATACTGAGCAGCTTGTTATGATTCAAGACTAAGGGTTAAGTCAAGAAAAAAACCTTGTATTGGATTAATACAAGAGAACTCAATGGAGTTCTAGTATAAGAGTGTCTACCTTATATCTACTAGACTTATATCTACTAGACTACTAGTCTATGTTATACTAATCTTAGCCTACCCTAAAGACCATGTGTATTATATGCCATTAATATGTAGGATAATATCATTGTTCTAGAACCTTCTACATCCTTCTGTGTAACATGTGATCAATATGTGATACCAATATCATATTATGTGACAATTTATGACAGTTATGTGTGATATCATGCTAACCTCTTAACTTTAAGTCCAAAAAATAAAATGAAAAATGAAAATTCTATACCAAAAGTGACTAGTAGTTGTATTAACCACTGGTCAAGGATAATAAGAGAGTAAAGAAAAAAAAGATCTAGTGTTGGGTGGTCTCAAGAAATAGATAATAAGTTCTAATATTATGACTTAAAACTTAGTGACTGGTTTAAAAAAAAGCCTTGTATAGGATTTACATAAGAGAACTCAATAGAGTTTCTAGTACAAAGTGTCTACCTTATATACACTAGCTAGTTGGTCTAGGTGAGACCTTGTCCAATCTACTCTAAAAGCTATATATTATTCATAAGATTAATATGTGATAAACATGCTATATGACATCATTGTTCTGAAATCTTCAACATTTTTTGTATGTTATGTGATCATGTGATGTCATACTATTTCCTAACCCTGTCTTCAACTCTAACAGAAAATATTGTATAAATAGAATAATAAAAAATTTGAGAAGAAATGTCTAAGAAAGTTAGAGAAGAATTGGTAAAAATAAAAGTTAGTTTCTCCAGAGAAGAAATCTTGAAGGAAGGGTAATGTTAGAATTGAAAATAATGAACTTAGTCTATTTAATTTTTTTCCTATTTCCATTTTCTTTTCTATTTATTTTTTGAACTTAGGGTTAGAGTATAATATGATATAACATGTAACTATCACAAACTGTCATACATTTATCACATATTACATTCACAATCACACAATCATATGTTATATAAAGAGATATAAAAGGTTCTAGAATAATATTATATAGCATGTTTACTACATTTATCTTAACACTTTGAGGTTTAAGCTATAACATCAAGACAACTTAAAGCTTAGACTTTAAGTAGTAATCTTAAAATAGTTTTAGTGAAGATTACAAGAAAAACTCAACAAGGATTTTTTACTTTATTATTACACTATAAGAGAACTGGCTCTTTCAAGACTTTTCTCTTCTGTATTTTTGGCTGATCCATATTCTGTAATTCTTTTTCATGTCCACACTTATCCATTTATCCAATTTTCTATACTCTAGATCTCTTCAAGCTGTATATTAATACTCCCAACCATCTGGATATATTATTAAACTTACTTTTATGCACTCCCTTGCTCTTCTGCAACACTCTGTAGTCTTCCAAAGTCTTCTAGTATCATCTGTACATCTGCTTATCCACTTTCCCACACTCTGGAAGTACCTGCTAAACACTCTAACTCTTTTCTATCTTAGTTTCTTCATTTTCTAACTACTTGAGTATCATTATTCCTTGCTTATGTAATTGGAATTCTGACATATTAGAATAGACATTTATTATATAGAGTAGTTATTACCTTCAGAAATCCCCATTCTATTCTCTTAAGATTTTCTGGAGATGAGTATATAGTTCAGTAATTTCTTGAACAATAAACTTAGGATTTCCTTAAGATTTGAAGTACTTTGCTCTTCTACCCAGTTACCCTAACATACACTATTTATAAAAGTTCATAGTAGTCTATGCTTACTATAATTTATCCTATCTATGACCTACTACTATGTTCCAAGTAATAAATTGTCAATTTCAAAAAAAAATATTCTATTTCAAACTACTACATATATTCTCCATTATCACAAACTTCATTCAGTTTGGATCTCCACAACCAGTGAACCAATTTTTCACAAACTAAGTTGCACTGGAAAGCCTCAAATGAGAGTTATCTGCACATATGTGGAATGTACAAAAGTGACAACAAACAACTGAGATATCAGGCCATCAGTAACTGTAAAAGTTTTGTTAGCTAATATCTCATGAATGACTAGACATATTTACATGATTAAACTTGTATTAGAAAGTATTCATTAAACTGTCTCTAATAATATATAGTATATCTTAAAGCAATAGGTATTGATAGAGATACAAGCATATCAATGTAGTGATATAATTAGTTACCTTCTAAAATTAGCCTGACATCTGCTATGACAAATAACAGCCTCTATCAGATATGAGTTTTAATCATGTGATAGAAACAGCTTGCACACAGACTATCACTCTTTTATATATATACTTTTGTGATTAGACCTCAGACTTAACAATATCAGTTTTCATCAATCTTCATCATTTATTATCAATCATTATCCCTTATCACATTGACATTTGTATTAATCTTTATTATCATTTTCATCATTATTAAACTTCTGAATCACTTCTAAACCTCTGAGAATGCATCTAAGGTTCAGATATTACAAATAAGTGAGTAGTTCATTTTGTGATATCCATATAAGAATAATATACTATAGCTATGTTTTCTAATATTATTTTTCTAGTACTTTCTACTCCTTTTTATATTATGTAGTTATAATCACATATCTTACAACATCATATCATGTTACACATCATGTGACAGTAGTCATGTATCCCTTTATTATCTATAAATTAAAAAAGAAGAGAAAATATAAAATTATGAAAATTATGAAAAAGAAAAGAAAAGAAAAATCAAATAATAGAGTTCAAAGTATACCATAACAACAAGATCCAGAATCTTGTAAATCTATGACTGGTTACTTCACACTCATAGCTTATGGAGTAATATTTTAACTAATCTGTCTTTAATTAAGGCTGAGTACTCTGATTGTAGCTGTTAACTCATTTAGATAATAAATCTCCTCAAAGAGGTTAGCTTTGATATTCTGACTTCCTATCTTTATAGTGATAACCTTATTTTACTTTTCTGAGGTTTCAACTCTATTCAAGTGAAGTACTACAAATATAAATATATTGATATTTGTGACTAAAAACCTTGGTTAAGTTTGATTTGATCAATTCTGTCTACTCTTTTAGCTTAGAGTATTAGATACTCTAAGTCTATCTGCTTTATTCTATCACTTGATAGCTAATATCTTGAGTGAGGAAGAGTGTTGAATAAACATTCCACTTATTCATACTCATACTGCAATCAGTACAACATGAGTCACTCAAGTGTTATTTATATAGCAATTATATACATATCCTGTAGGTATATAAACCTTAGTATATATACTGTCATTGACCAGTTCAAGTTATACTACTTGTCTTATATTGCTTATCGTTCTTTACTAACAATCTTACTCAATTGGTAAGTGGTTGTCAGTTGTCCACACTGTACCATGCTGCTGTGCATTTGTTTCTTCCAACAGTCATAACTTTGAAGAATGAGAGAAGGAGAAAGTAATGGGTAGAGTGATAAGTGATGGATAGGAGTGGAATATGTTACCAGTCAATTTGACTATCAGATCTGAAGTCTATACAGTGTATCTACTGGCCTTAAATACAAACATTGCTGTACTTTATCCAATCCATTATTTCAGAAGGCCCTTGTTGCAATTTTGTAGCAATTGGTGGCTGACAATAACACTCCATTTTTTCTCAATTAGCAGTTTTTGTATTTTGTTCATATCATTTAGTGGAGGTGCCTGTTATGACTTAAAGCTCAAAGTGTTAAGCAATAAGATAACTCTTGTATTGAGTAACACAAGAGAACTTGATAGAGTTCCTAGTACAAAGTAGTCTACCTTATATACTATTACTCATGGTCCATGCTTACTACTGTGCACCCTACCCTAAATGACCATGTGTACAACATGAGGCCAACATGTGTTGTCCATGTTGTATGATGTCACTTTATTCCAGAACCTTTTACTCCATTCTCTCAAGTCCCATGATCAGTCTTGTGACTACGCCATCAACTTGTGACTGATGTGACAGTATGACTGATAAACCCTAACCCGAGTTGTTCTAAAAATAGAAAAATAAAATAAAGTGAAAAGAGAAAAAAAAATAAAAAATGAAGTCCACCGTCAACGATCTTGACAGTGCCCTGGACTCACTAACCCAAAATCCATCTCTGCAATAACCTATAGGTTTGGGCCATCTACAGATCCTAGGATCTTATGGGTTAAGACAGGGACAGCAGTAATCCCCACTCAACTCTTCTCCATTGGATCATACATAGATATCAAGGCCTTGACCACAAAAGACAGCATAATGAAAGTTTTAGTTATTCGTAGGTCCATGTTTGACCAGTCGGATAGCATCATGTGGACCATTACCATTACTCATCTCATCGTTCTGGAAACGAGGATGTCCATCTGGACAGGTGCTTATGTCGTCATAAATAATAGTGGAGTAGTAAGGTATGTACACATGAAATGAGAAAAGAGGTGCTTCAAATAAGACGAAAATACATCCAAGTAAACGGTACCAAAATTATGTAGTCTGAGATTAATCAACCAAAAGGTCCAGATTTGTATATTTAGAATAAAATTACCGTGCCATGATGGCTTGAGTCCTCTCTGTGGCTTCTCTAATGATCTTCTCGGATGCACTCAAGTGCTCTTCCACAAGCTTCCTCCCGTCCACCCTCCTCCTTACGGCTAATCTGGCGGGGCTTACGCTGCCAAGTGTGACCTCGTCTAAGGCATCGCTATTTTGCCAATCTACAATCCCAGCTTCCCATCTCTCGATCCTAACTCTACTCCTCTCGGCGCTTTCCCATTCAGACTGCCATCCGCCCATCTTATTCTTCAGCGCTTTAATTTTCCTTCCGGCCTCTGTAGTAGCAGTACCATTGACTTGTGCTTGTTCCGATAATGTTGTTAGAGATAAGATGAGTGACGAAGTGAATGTGCGGACATGTGTTAAATGAAGTATCGCGTTAGCAGGCGTTGTTTTAACGAAAGTGGGTATAGAAGGAGAGGGAGGCAGAGGCGCGAACGCGGCCTTCGTTGGTGTAGCTGTGCTGGAGGTTGAAGGAGAGATATCTTCGCCCAAATTGTGGTGTAAATGTGCGTGTGGATCATCCCAATCACTCTGCTGTGCTTCGTCTTCTGGGTCTTCGGTCACAGTATCCAAGGTATATTTGGATGAAATTTCTGAATGCGCAACGAGTGCCATGGTTGATGCGAAGTCGTGATCCGCATCAACATCGTCATCATCGAACAAAGGAAGCTCGTCAACCCGGCTTAAAACCTCTGTCCCATTCACCTCGCTAGCAATCTTTCTAAACTCCCTGTCATACTCCAATAACTCCCGTAACTGACTTTCTCTGCTCCGAGCTGATTCATCAATTTTGCGAATGATATCCAATGCAAAACGTTCGAGGGTCGGTTGCTGAGCCATGTGTGAAGGTGTTACTCGGGGAGCAGTGCCACTGGTTGAATCATTATCGAGTGTCCTGAGGTGCTTTAGGAACTGTTCTGTCGATTCCAGATCTTGCGCTAGTACATCCATGGAATCTGCTTCTGGCCGTTGCGCCTGAATGGGAGGTCTCCTATTCTTACCAACCGGGCTCCCAAGTCTGTGGGCGGCTTGAAGGTCTTCATCATCCAGACTCTCTTCTCTACAACCACCCAACCCACTTATCTCATCTGCAAACGAATGTCCTTGTGTTAGTTCATTCCCAGCAGAACTTGCTGGAGTCATAGCCTCGTCAATTCCATTCAGAGCATGATGCCGTGCTTCCAGAAGCTCCTCATCTCCCCGTTGCCCAACACCATTCAATTCAACCTCCATGGTTCTTGACACTCGACTTGGTTTGCTCATGGATTCATCAACGCTCTCATCATACTCAATGCCCAATTCTTCCGCAAGCAACTTCGACCCTGCGCTAGGTTCAGGCATCAAAGCATAAGCGAGCTCATGGGCAAGTGAGTGTTGTCTGCTTCCACCATTCATAGTTCCGTTCAAGGCACTATCATCACTCCTTTCGCCTTCATTACCTCCCGTAGTGTTGAGTGCCTGTGCTAGATCAAAGGGAGAATCTGTTGTTTTGCGAGTCGTGACCATATTTTGTCGCGACGGTCTCCGAGGAACGGACTTGGAGGGAGCAAGGAAATGTGAGGATCGCGAGGAGGCAAAGAAGTCTTGGTCTCGAGGCATTGGAGATTTGTGATTTGTGATATTTCAATTTCACTGGACGCGTTTACGCAGTAACAAACGCAGTAACAAACAGGTACGGATATCGCCGGTCGAGCCATTGATGCATCACCTATATATATGATGATTGCAGTAAGAACTACTCTACAAGGAACTACTCTACATACTGCCAGACGATTTCCCTATGCAGAACCACGGTATCGAAACCTGGGATGTATGTGAGCTACAGAAGCTAGTGGTCTACTCAAGTGGGACTCACCACGCCGTCCTGGCATCTACAGCCTCTTTCCGAACCACCCGTTTTGGATCATCAATAGCCTTCGCAAGTTCCTTGATCACAATTGGTTTCAAGGAGTGCAGTATATCGTATCGCACAATCGAGGGTATCTTGCACAGATATTTGAGAGCAGATATTCTCACTTTCTGCGGAAGATTAGTTCAGGGGTTGAGGTCTGCACAAGGTACGTACTGATGACGGCATCTCGGCGACACTACTATTCTTCAACATTAATGCCACCAACGTCGAAGCGTGGCTTGCAACAAGGCTACTCTCGGGAGAATCACCTTCTGCAGCAACCAGAAACGTCTCGATCACATTGGACCTGATGTTCGTGTCCGGAAGTTCAAGTCCCCGAAGGAGCAAGGGAATGAGCTAAGCTAATCTTCAGTTTCGGATGCAATGATCCAAGACATTGGGACGTACTCCTGGGAGTTCGTGCTGATATGTTGCTTTCGGGACTGATTTAATCAATGAAGTTAGCGCAACCAATGATGCCGTTTGACGTCGTAATTCTTATCCCATAATAAGTTTGATTAAATAGATGACTTAACTTACGAGTCCCACCCACCACTGAAATTTTTTGCATACTCGATGATTCTTGGAAGAACGCGACTGACAAATTTTTGGGCATACAGTAGCTAAGATAGATGTAAGAATCCATTTCAAACGGAGTGGAGATTTGCGGCACACCTTGAAAACTGCATGATGTTGCTTCGTCAATACGTCGTCTACAGCTGCTACGTTCCCGAGAGCTCTGGCGACATCCCAGCCGATAACCTCGTCACTAAAAGCGCCAAACAGCTTGTCAGTAAAAAGGAGAGCCAGTGAATGACTCCGAATGAGTAGTGCTCTCAAGACCTGGGACATGATAGTTTCATTACTACTGCGTGATCGTTAAGCAACAACTAACCCATATCCAAGCCTCAATGGCACGCCGCCGTCTCTCGACAATGAGGCTACCATCAAGAATCTCTTTTTCCCAAAATGTTGACAAAAGCGTGTTCGCAAATGTTTCCAATCCTAGAAAGTGTTGATTTTGACATGCCATAAATCATCATGAGCACCGTACCATCAACGTCCACACGCTTATTGAGGATAGACGCGAGCAGGTGTAATGCAGCTTTTCTTTGGGAGTCCGTGGTGGTGCTTGTTAGACTCCACCATAGCACTTTGTCGAGAAATGCGTTGACTTCAAAGACAACAGGTCGCACCTACCGAGGGTTACCTACCCATCACTCTCTGTAGCTCGAAAGGAGACTGACCTCTTTCCTTAGTGGAATAATTGCTGCAGAAAAGAGTATCAACAGGTTCTTCTGGGAGGCCGGGGCCATGTCCTGTTGGCTATAAGGATCAATTCTCGAAAACGCTTGGTTAGCGAGGTAATCACCGAGAATATCGACAGCTTCTTATCTGCAGTGATCTTCTGGTGTCCTTCTACAATATGGTTGAGATCGCCTTGCAACAACACATCATAAAGTTTTTTCGCATAACTCTCCTGTTGTCTGCTTTGATTTTAGCTCTCTAGTGGTGAAGGATGCTGATAGACAACTTACCCTGAAGGCAAGACTTGTATGACCAAGGATACAATTTCCCCAGCTTTTTTCACTAGCCTAGGGTCGGTTGCAACGGATACCCTCTTCCGCCATCCATCTTTCCCCTCGTCACCATCATCCTCGGTGACTGCAAGTGCGGAGAAGACAAAAAGGTTGAATATTCCCGGGACTAACCGCTCGATGTACTTCGCGACATCAGGATCCTTTGTGTCTACCTTCTTCTGCAGTGTTTTAGCAAGGGTAGTCAAGATCCAGTGTGCGTATGCGGCATGTAGTTCCACCTCTGTAACAGATGCTAGTGTGGGGGAAGATACACTGGGAACACAAATCAAATCAAGCTTTGTGGTTAACCGAATGACGAGAGTCTCAAAAAGCTGCGCTTGGATGCATAGTGTCTCCAGAGCCGATAGAATGTTAAGAATCTTTATACGCTCTGTGATAGCGTGACGTGCTGGGGGAACATCTGGAAGTGAACTAAATAGTAAAGGAAGTGTCTGCGCTTCCACTGGGCGAGGGTTTACTTTCGCTACTGCAGAAAGGAGATCGAAGACGGCATCGCTAATAGAGAAACAGTACATCAATGATACCCCATCTATAAGGTATGGTTTCAGAGAGCAGAGCATACCTAGCACTGCCGAATTCTTTGGAGTCGGCTTCGAGAAGTTCATTAACATTGTGGACTATGAATCCCAGCTCTTCGTCTGTTAAAAGATTCTCTGTTGTCACCATCCTTTGAAGACCAACCAAAGCAGACCGCCGAGATGAAAAGGTCCTTAGGCCAACTAGTAGAACACCTAACACCTCGTCTTTATACGGTAACAAAATTGGCATCATGGGCTCTGTCTCCATTCCAACTTTGTTCCTCACAGGCTGAGGGGGGAATTTTGAAGATGAATCACGAACAGCAGTGATGAACTCAGTCAGTACTGCAAGTACAGGGGTACGGTTCCCCGCTTCGTCGGGGTCATGGAATAATTTGACTATATGCGGTATGGCTTGCGAAATGGTGTACTTGGCGACAGATGCTGACAGGAGGTTGAGAGAAGACCAGAGGGGAGAAAGAGGATGCTTACGAGTTGTGCTCATGAAGGCACAAAGGATCCTTGCTGCGGGTCTCGCTTGACTCTTCTCTGGCTCCTTCAGTATTCCAATGCACTCTTCACAGGCATCGCGGGCTAATCCCTGAATATCAGCATCATCGACACTCGACTCATCTGTTCCATAAATAGTCTTGACCAGAATTTGAGTCGTCTGAAGAGCCTCTTCTTCGTTCAGTGAATCTGTCGGCTGAAAGATCTGGGGAATTTCTGTAGGTAAGTATATCCCCAGGATCAGAAAAAAACTTTCCTCGAGCTTAAGTGAGTTCCATAACTTTCGTGCTTCGACCCTGGCCACGGCAGAACCATACACTGGCAAGCAGGCGCCAATAGTCCGTAATGTATCTCGCTGCGCACCGTTTAGATGAAAACACGACTAGCTTTTCGTGACGCCACTGTACCTTTGTTGCCCTTGTACCAGCTAAGAGTTTCTCCAAGAAAACAGGGATCGCCAGAGGCCCGAAATAAGGCGAAGCACTCATGCATCCCCTAAAATTGTTTGAGCCACGGAGGTACAATTCTTGTGATGAACGTACCGAAGTGCATCCTGAAGATCTTCCGTAGTAATCCCATATGGATCATTAGGCGGAGGGCGGAAGGTGATAGGGAAGTAACAAAAGGTGATATTGAAGAGTGTCTAGAGAAACCATTAGCCAGGATGAGGGGGGAGCGTGCGAAATATGACCTCAATCCTTTCGTGAATGTCAAATTCAATAAAGATTACACGGGCAATGGCAAAAGCGATAATTAGATTGCGGGGGTCCTTTTCTCCATCTGCCAGACCAACGTATCCATCCAGGAACTCTTTACTCATACACTTGAGGACTAATATTGGTCGGTGGAGAGAGAATTCCGAGCAGGGCAGGGTGCATACCGTCTCTATACTTCGCAACAAGGGAATCTAGGATAGAGAAAATGACAAAGCGGACGGACTGCACCAGCGTTTTGGGCTTCACATGAAGAAACATACTGAGGTAAATTAGGAAGACCTTGGAAGACGTAAAAAGATAGTTGAATACCTCCGAAGAATGTTTTGGACCTCTAGAGCTGTGCACGTCTGCAGCCTTATCAAAGTCAAAATACCCTCGAGTGCTGGGATTATGGTCCCCGAATCTTCCAGCTTTCCACAATAGAACGTTGACAGGACGCGGGCTGATGATTGCCTGAGTGTTCAAGCCAGAGTGCATAATTTTGATCTGCCCTTACTGGACTGCTTGTTGATTTTATCTTCCGGAAGGCTGGCCAGAATCAACGAGAGGAATTCAACACCTACAAAGTATCACATAAATGATAAGAGGATTATCTGTCTGCACAAACCTTTGCGTCGTAGATCTTCTTCATCAGCGGTCAAATACTCGCCAAGGCCTTTGACAACATCGACGAGGCTCATTCGATCGGCAGAGATCTCTGGAGAAGTGGTTGGACCAGCAATTATAGACACCAGTTCGGCTCTAGAGAGGTACCTGATACGATCTGCTTGATGACCTCGTCTTTCCCCGTTGCAATCCAAGTTCGAACTAGTCGTTCCGTGTTTTCCATGCCTCAAGAACAGAAATTAGATGGGCGCCTCAAATCAGGAGGATCTGGTCACATGTTCGACTCCGCCAGTTCTTCCTTTGCTTGTCGCACATGACATCGTTGGGGGCGTGCACCTCCAGATGTCTGCTCATTATCCAATCCTGTAGCTGCCTTCGTCCTCGACTGGTCTCCTTCCAACACTATTCAACTTCAGCTGTGAAATCAAAGAATCTAGATCCAAAAGACAAATGGAATTATAACAGGACGTCTCTGGGCGCAGAGCCAACCTCGGTTCAAGTCGAATTGAAACAGGTCGACTCCAATACGCTGGAACATGAATCCATGCCGCCCACAGGCGTCAGGATGCTCGCACGGGATTTCATCGAGGATTCCTTGTATAATCCGCACTACGGATACTTTCCTCGGCAGGCCATCATCTTCGACACCCAAGCGTCCCCATTTGACTTTCACAAGCTGCGAGATTCGGCGGAGTTTCAGGAGCAAGTAGCGAAGCGGTATGCTGCATACGGCACAGACAAACATCACGGGCCTGGGAAGCAGCTGTGGCATACTCCGACTGAACTCTTCAAGGTGTGTATCAACGGCGTTTTGCTGCGGTATGACTGCTCCACCTCAAAAATAGCCATACTATGGTCAAGCTCTCGCAAGATGCCTTGTGTCGGAATATCTGCTCAAGTACTTCCCATACGAAGACTTCGTCATCTACGAAATTGGTGCAGGGAATGGTTCGCTGGCAGAAAGCATCCTTGAATATCTGAAGGACGTTTATCCTGACGTTTATGAGCGGACACGTTATAACATCATCGAGATTAGCGGAAACCTGGCCAAAATCCAGAAAAAGAGACTTGCAAAACATCACGGGAGTGTCAAGGTTATTCATCAAAGTATCTTTCACTGGAAAACGAAGGAGCCAGCGCCATGTTTCTTCTTAGCCATGGAAGTGATTGTAAGTCATCCTTCCGCACTCTTTGCGCCATCCTCTGACACATCTTAGGACAACTTTGCCCATGACGTGATTCGTTACGATCTTCTCACCTTGAAGCCATTTCAAGGGAATGTCACAATTGATGATAAAGGCGACTTCGACATGATCTGGACACCTGTAACCGACCCACTCATCGCTTCATTCCTCAAAATTCGTGCCAAGTTGGGTCACAATCCACCTATCAATGCACTGCTGCAGCGCTCAGAGACCCTTCGCAAAGTCTATACTTCTCTTCCCTTTGTTCCTAATCTCTCAGTCGAGGAGTTCATCCCCTCTCGCTTACTCAGTCTTTTGAAGACCCTGCGAACACACTTCCCCCGGCATCGTCTCTTACTGTCCGACTTCTTCTCCCTTCCAGACGCCATTCTTGGAGTCAATGCACCTGTCGTTCAGACGCGTTTCCGGAACACAACAGTGCCATGTTCAACCCTCTTGGTCAAACAAGGCTATTTTGATATTTTCTTCCCCACTGATTTTGAGCGTCTACGTGACATGTACGAGTATATTCTCTCGCAACCACACTCCAAACTCGTTGCACCAGTGTCACCTTTGTCAACAAGCTCGAGCCCCTTATCGTTAGGTGCTGGTTTTTTCACCTCTTACCAGTCCAAATCTGGTCGGCGTTATCCTGTCGATAACGTCTCATCTTCAAGCGGGCTTCCTGTAGGAGAACGGAAGTCAAATGTATTCACACATGAAGAATTCATGCAGACTTATGCGGATCTGAGCAGTACTGTTTTAAGAAATGGGGAGAACCCCCTTCTTGATTTCTACAAAAACGTCAAGTTCTTATTCTAATAATCCTTTTGCATGCAAATCGATGAATGCAGTGGCCGAAAGAGATATGTGAATTCTACAGATGATTGGAGATTCAATTAGGCATTACCTTTGCATAGGATGTACAAAATGAAAGGCCTCGCCAAGTGTCTTGATTTCCAGTGTCATAACAGGTCTCCTGAAGTACCGTAGCTGGAAGTGTGGCTGTCCAAATGACAAGTAGATGGAGGTACCCGTTCTCGAGTACCCCAGCCTTCGATCAGAAGTAAACTCACATGGATGAAGGGAAGAATCTGCCAAAGAGTTTCATCCGCTTCCTTATTACAATCAGAGAAGACTCGTTCAGGTGGATCCTGGAGTCTTGGTTTAATACTGAAAATTGTGGCAAGGTTGTCCACCCATACGTCGCCCTTGGTGGTCATCATGGCGTCCATTGTGCCTTTGTGCGTTCGAAGTTTGTTCTTGGCAAGAGACAAAACGGATTTACTTTTGTCAACCGTAATGTCGAAGGTTCCGTCTGCAAACCGTAGGTCCCGCACGTCCATCTCATGCCCTGCATCAAGGTTTGTTGAACACATATGATACACACACTCCATCTCCGGTCTAATTTTCGCGTGACTATCATACAGGAAAAAAGACTTCGCTCAATGAAGTGAATTAGATCCAGACTTACGTCGGTGTCGATCAAACACACGTCTTTGAACAGCTTAGAATTTCCACATCCGAGCATCCGAATTCTTGATTGCTTCTCCGATACGAGCTTGTAGGGAAGTTGGGCGAGATCGTTATGGGATCTAAACCAATCAAAGTTGCTCTGATCCTACGCTCTGGGGTGTGAATGAGGTTACGATCGTGCAAGCTGATGCATCTTTGGCGGACTGTGAGTATCTCTTATCCCTGATATCATGTTCAAAAAGGACGATTTCTTTTCACAAGGGGCGTGACGTACCAGTACTCCCTGGAAGGTGAGCAGAAATCAAATGGCCGATGTGATAAATATCGTACTCGTTTACTGTGAGGGACAAGAAATACATTGTCGCCAATCCATGTATGATGGCACTCCAGAAAACGGTACATGCGCCACTCTCACTGTTGTTAAGGATCTGTGCACCCAATGTATCCATTAATTATATATATATGAATTATATATATATGTACATTCCCTTACTACAGGAGCTCTCCTTTGGCACCATCAATTGCCAAAGCTCCTGATTGTGACAGAAGCAAGTGAGGTGGCGCTCTGGTGGCAATGAACATAGCGGCACTGTCGACACACTAGAGTACTCAACAAGACGCAGGCATTGCACAACGGGGATCACACGAATAGAACATAATTCACATAAATTGATTCCATGATAAGAACATGTAGTACAATGAGAAACGATGTCAACCACATGTATAGAGGACAATTTCAAAAAAGAAATGATTTCCTGTAAACAACCCTCGTTAGAG
>Ga0157368_1000823_pt1 | contig 14104 bp, 13 predicted proteins | sample AttbisABBM3_FD_113146 | JGI IMG/M metagenome (GOLD analysis project Ga0157368, IMG submission 113146) | Fungus gardens microbial communities from leaf cutter ant in Botucatu, State of São Paulo, Brazil - Atta bisphaerica ABBM3 | ecosystem: Host-associated > Fungi > Mycelium > Unclassified ...
GGACCATCTGTAGGACTATATAAGGTAGACTAGTTTGTAGAAGAGTTCTCTATTAAGTTCTCTTGTGTTACTCAAATACAAGAGTTGTTCTATTGTCTGACTCTAAGGACTTTAGTTCATAACAGTATAATACAACCTACTTTCAGAAAAATATAAGAGAACTGAATGGGATCTTCTGAATGTAGCTACTTTTTAAACACATTATAGTCTATTGCATTCTTAGTAGAACAATGCTGAGTCAACCTAAGAATAATAGTGTGCAAATTGGTCAGAAATCTGGGTAGAGTATTTAGAATATTATCTAAAAAGACAGAATGCATTTAATAGTAGTTGGGAGGCAGCAAGTGACAATTCTAAAGGTCTTCCAAGGTAATAGGGTTTGAGTGTGGAGATTGAGAGACTCTGTTTGGACAGATATAGTAAAAAGTGAGGTCTTTTTACAAGCAGGTTCTCATAACCTAGTACTTTGTACTAGTAAATTTTTACTGTTTATTTCTCTAAGCTTTTTGTTGAAAAATAAATATAAAAAAGTATCCAAGTATTGCTTCTTATGAATAGATAGTAAATTACTCTGTTACTGTCATTATACTTTTATTTCTCCGGCATAAACTAACTATATAAAACTGATCATAACAACAAATAGCTCAAAATAGTTAGTTTTGAAAGATAAATATCTACTTAACCTATGGAAATCCAGTAAAATATGAAACACTAGTATCTCCATTGTCAGCAGATAGCAAGTACAATAAAAGATGATGCTTATAGAAAAGAACAGAAGTACATGAGCTAGTTCAAATTCACCAATACTGTAAATACAAACCAGGCCACAGACTTCTTTTCTTTTCTGTAAGCATTGACTTTTATTTTACTTATTATCTGCCGACAATGGAATTCCCACCGATGCACTCCAACCACTTCCAATGGTGTTTTTTGGCTGTCATCACCACCAGTGGCCTCACAGAAACCATCTCCAGCGATCAAGCGCAATCACAGGACATGCCCGAATTCACTTGGCCCTCACAGGTCCATCTGAGATGAACAGAGGCAGACACAAGTTCACGAAAAGTCATGCAAAAGGAGAGACGTGAAGGCTACTAATGATCGAATCCTCGATGGATGCAAAGTTCCGTCTCCAAAAATCGCCATCACATCCTACCGCATAAACAGAAGTTCAAATTTCAAGAATCTCGTGGTGGCTATAGGCCATCCAAAAGCGCTACGATCATCGCTGTTAAACATGAGCCTTTGCCAAGTCCAGAGCCTTGAAAAAGCGAACCACCGATCCCACTTTGAGTCCATAAACTAAGTGTCCTGCAGAACCTATTTTTTGTAAGTCCGCAAATTTTATTGTCATCACGATCGTGGAGAAAGTGGGACACCAACCCATGCCATCAACTTTTTTCTGTATGCTATATCAGATATTTCGTGGGTAATTTCAACGTTCGTCTGATGGTCTATCACGCTTTGTCTCGTTGGATCGCATCTACGTACCAACCTCACATTTTGTTCAAACCTTTGCGGTCGATATTAATATTGATATCGTTCATCGTAGTCGGCAAGTAATTTTACGTGAGGTTTCGAGCCATCAGTGGCTTTGATGCCCCTGGAGAAAGGTTTAGCTCAGAAGCGTAAAACCTAGTGAGTGGCCACAAACAGTTTATATTATGCCAGTGTTGGCCATGAAGTTAACAAACCTGGAGATGAAGTTGACATGTCATTTACGGTGTAGCATTGTCGCAGAGTTCTCTGCAGTAGGTTGTAGAAGACGTAGTGACATATGACATGACAGAATCAAATCAGATCGTACTGATGGCTTCTAAAAATCACGTGATAAAGGGTGCACCGTGATCGAAACCAAGTACTCCTAAAACTTACTATAATATGGGTCAAGCAACATCTACTCCTACTTCTCAAAATGCATCTTCACTGGCTGCATCTACTCCAGCCAAGTGCCCAGTGGACCATTCTCAACTACAGGCTGGAACTTCACAACTGAGCGCTGTAGAAAATAACAGAGCTTCAACACCCGCTCAGTGTCCTGTTGACCACGGGAAAACAAACCCCCTGAACCAAATGCCTGATCTCGCAAATGCTCGGCAGCCTGGACAAACTATGAAATTGCCGACTGAGCGTGTTGAATCATCTATACCAAGGGACGGTTCAAAGAAGTGGGAATACCCTTCACCACAACAATTTTACAATGCCCTTGTGCGGAAAGGCTGGGAGACACCAGAGGAGCATATAGAGGTCATGGTTGACATACATAATTTTTTGAATGAAGAAGCGTGGCGAGAAGTGCAGAAGTGGGAGAAACGTCAGTATGAGTATGTTATTTCTCTGACCCCTGCATGGTTTTTATTGATCTCTCACTCTGACTTTTTATTTGCAGTGGTAACGATTTGCAACTGACAAGGCTAAGGGGTCGACCGGGTGAGCTTTCCCCAAAGGCTAGGTTCCATATGTTAGCTGGTTGGGTTTTCCCCTCTCGCTTTTCGTAAGTTTACAGTTACTTCATAGCCTTTGCCCCTAACACTTTGGTCATTCTCTTATAGAAGCGAACCACCATTTGATCGCCACGACTGGGTCGTTCGACGACCAAAAACAGGCGAGGAAGTCCGTTATGTGATCGATTACTATACTGCCCCATCCGACCCTGACGGCTCACCTGTATTCTCCCTCGATGTCCGACCCGCCCTCGATAGTTTTGGTAGCTTGAAGGAGCGGATAACTGTTGCAACCGAAGATGCATGGGCTGCATTTCGTGAGAGAGAAACACCACCTAGTAGAGAACCTCATCACCAGTAGTCGTTTCGCCATTCAATCGATCCCATTCGCTGTCCCTCTAGGTTACTAGTCCGTAGACCATTGATTCTATATACTTGTTCTGCTGCTATGTATCACTGCCTATTTTACTATTGATTCTCAACTCTCTCTGGAAAGTTAGATGTGGCATGTGAATAGCAAATACATAGTCTTCAAGAAAAGATATTATCGATACACAGTCGTAGTTTTCAAACTTCGTCATCATCCTGATCTAGGCCTGGTCTAGGTCTGTTCAATCGGGTTGGTTATGTATTCCTGCAATTCGAGGATGTCTGTATATCTCAGGCAGTGAAATTTCAAATCTACGATAGGCCCACCGCACCCGTGACGAGATTTCACCATTTGAATCAAAATTCCGATGTCTCTGAACAACAAAGGACTTGCTTGACAGATGACAAGTGTTGTCAAAGCTGGAAAACTGCGAGCGATAATATTTTGTTGATCCCATGTATGGAGGGCGTGCGACGGCAGTGAAGTGTTGCCTAGTGCGTTCCAGATTGTATTCAGTGAATATTTCGAGTCTAACTTGATCGTCGTCAAGTTTGGTAAAGTTCCACAACAGGTATGCAGAGCTATCGGGGATAAATTAGAGCATATACCGGAAAACTCGACAGTGACCAATCCCGAGACATTGAATGTATCGAAAAAAGCATAGAACGCTTGTCGAAATATGGAGTTTCTGAGTTGGGGAGTCTCTTGAGAGCATACGACCTGAAGACGAGCCCGAAACAATTGATGGTGCTGATCGCTTACACGAATTTCCATATAATTTTCCAAAGGATTTTCCCATTCCCACTCAAAGCCAACCGCTCGCATGGGTTCCAGTATGTTATGCAGTCCAAGGTGGAAGTGTTTGGCGATGAGGGAAAAGTATGTTCGAATGATCAATGAATCGTCAACGGATGTCTTCCCTTTAATGAATACATCTGTGCTTGCTAGATGTTGCAAGTGGAATAAGACGACCGCGCAATCCATTGCGGAACCAGCAATATTGAACACTTCCAAGCAGCTCAACACAACGGGTGGAAACCAAGGCAGACTGTCAGCAGTGCTACAGACAGGCAGGCAGTCAAGGAGCGATACAGAGCGAAGACCAGAGAGACTTCTAAAGACACTCAAGAGTTCATCCAGTGGCGGTGAATTGACATGACTGAGGGCAAGGGTTGTCAAGGTCAAGGTGCAATGAAGAAAACAATGTGGCCCCCAGATGATATGAGCATTGCTCAACGCGAGCGTACGTAGACGTGGTGAAAGCTTAAACGAGTCTTGAAGGAGAAAAAGACAAGGACTAGCTTTGCCATGGTCAAAATTGAGATAAGCCTTATCAAGTAAAGGCGCCGCCCCAGAGAACCCGTGGCCATCAAACAGAAAGCCTTTCAGTTGGTAAAAATGCACGAATCCGGATGAGATGCTCAAGTAGCGTATTCGATGCAAATTATTGGAAATAAGTCGAGCCATTTCAAAAGCGCATCTTTCAGAGAGTTGACCATGGACACTAAGTGAAGCCATTCCAGATCTGTGAAACATTGCTTCTGCGAGTCCTATGCAAGAGATATTGATGTCCGACCACAAATTCGAGTCAGACAGAGCCGCATGTCTCCATTGGGTGCAAACGTGGGAGATCCATATCCAGTGAGAAGACTGAGGCCATTTGCAAGACGTTCGAACCAAAGTAAAGATGCGCGAAAGGATTTCGGGTGGCAGCATAGAAACAGGAAGAAGTGTATTTCGCCAGGTCAGAAGTTGAAGTTGGCCTATCATATCATTCAGTAAATGACAATCCCATTACGAACAAATGCAACCACGTGATCCAAATCGGAGGCGGGCCAAGTCGCAAAATCTATCTGCAAAAAAAGTGTCAGTATGCTGCCCCGAAATCTCCAGGCCTTTGCCTTCCGCAATGCTGTCCGTGCGCGTTCGCCCACTACATACCTCAAATTTCCTCCTCCATTCCGGATAGCCGCCCAACGGCATGCAGGTTTCCACTCCTCATCGCGACGACACAACGAACCCACAAAGTCCCCGTTCCAGACTTTTGTCGACGTTTTGAAGGAGGAGTTGAAGAAGGACAGGGCGCTTCAGGACAATGTCAAGCAGCTGCAGGGTGACGTCGACAAACTCCAGGACTCAGAGACTATGAAAAGGGCACGCGCCGCGTATGAGCGTGCTCGGGTATGCGTTATGTCATATCCCTTTTTGTATACAAACATAACCGCTTGAAATTAGCTCACCTCCAGCATAAAAGAAAATCCTCGTTTGCGTGCTGCAGCTGAGGAACTTAAAAAAACCGGTGTCAAAGTCGGTGATGCCGTTGGAGAGGCTCTCAAGTCCATGGAGGAGAGCGAAGTCATGCGTGCAGTACGTCGACATCCTCCAGCCCTATTGCCATTAAGAAACATGACCTTGACTAGATTGCACGCGCGACCAATGCCGTCTCGGCCACCATTGACAAAACAACGGAACCTATCCGGAATACTGCTGCTTATAAAACCCTAGCAGAGACTCTCGTGGATGCTTTTGATGACTCGGGAAGTGCCAAACATGCAGGCTTCGAAGAGAAAGAAGTTCGTCGACTACGGAGACAAAAACGTTTGGCCAAGGCTGGCAAGGAACAAGGTATTGGACGTGGACGTGTGAAAGAAGACTCAGAGTATGTTTCTCTCAAATCCTATGCTGATCTTTTCTTATCAGAGATAGAGCTGGGCAGTCACTTGTCCTGCATAAGGATTCACCCCGACAAGAAGCCTGGAGTCGCCTCAAGGATTCAAATCCTATCTTACGAAGCTTCGTTTCAATGCGTCAAGCTTACGATGAATCGGAGAATCCTGTTGTATCATCAGTGCGATCCGTAACACAGACTATCGGCTCCTGGTTCGACGAAAATGAAAATGCCCAGGTGCAGAGACTGATGAAGATGCTCGATCCGACTTTCAATCACGAGAGTTTTGAGCGAGAGCTGCGGGAATACATCGTACCCGAAGTCGTGGATGCATACCTCTCAGCTGACCAGGAAGCTCTCAAGGCTTGGTGCGGTGAAGCAGTGCGTAAACTTTCGAAATCACAAGGATCTATTTTCATCGGTTGACTTTGCAGACATATAACGTCCTCTGGGCAACGATGGAGCATTATCTCCGTCAGGGCTTAGTCAGTGACAGTAAAGTACTCGATATTCGTCAAGTTGACGTGAGTGCAAGATCTCTGGATTTTGCCTCGTTCGCTGAGAGCATTTCAGATTTCCGACGCAAAAATTCTTGATAATAATGTCCCTGTATTCTTGGTCACCTTTGTGACACAAGAAATTTTGATGTTCCGAAATGCCAAGACGCGCGAGATCAGTGTTGGGGCTGACAACAAGGTTGAGCAGTGTGTTTATGTTGCTGCCATAACTCGGATGGAAGAAGAGCTTGATAATGAACTTACGGGAGGGTGGAAGGTTATCGAAGTATGTAACAGAACCAGTTTCGATGTGAGGGAACTCATTTTCTTTCATAGATGGGTCGTCGTAGTGGGCGGGCATATCTCTAGGGTGCTTCGTGTTTATAACCCTTGTTTTCCGTGTCGTTTGGTATAATAATCCCACTCCACTCCACATTATTTAATTACGTATTCTAATACAGCGTTTTAAATGGTCTCCAGAGTGTGTCTTCGGTAGCCTTGGCGTATCGCAACACATAGCTTGAAAGCTAAGGTATTTAGAGATAGGAAGACAATTTGATTTCACTCTTCTGATTGTCTACCCGCCCTTGTATGACACAAAGAATTGCTCGTAGTATGACAACACAACACATGTGGTATGCATTTTTGTCTACTATGTACAAAGTTGGTGTAGGCTGCTTGCTCTGAGTATGCATAATCAATTAAGGATCTACCACAGCTGCCATGAAGAGTTCCCTTTCAGAGACTGTCTTGTTAGCTAGTTTTTGGTAGTCCTCTTCTAAGATATCATAATTCCTTCATAATTCCTGCAACAGGAAGATCTTACTAATCAGTCATCAAATGAACCGTGAGAGATCCAGAACAAAGGATCTCTGTGATTAGAATAAGTCTTGGGCATTTCTATTCTCTAAACCTTTATATAAAAGATAAGTCAGTCCTAAGCTATTGTTAAATACAGTTCTCACTTCAAGTGAAAGTCTGTGATTAGTTGCATGCTAGAACAATAGTGTCAAAAACTCATAGCAAATGCATATTGTTCTTATAGCATATACATGTATATTAGAGCAGAGTTAAGTAACTTCTAGCACAGACCATAATGTACTTGTATAAATAACAGATGAAGCTCTTTGTCAAGTTCCTCTTGTAAAACCCCAATACAAGACTGGACTACTAAGTCTACTACTGAGTGTATACCATACTGCTCCAGTATTGGTCACTTCAACAAGAATAGATTAAAATTACCCAAATGCAGAGTAAGCATTGATGCTTATCTATAAAGATATGACTAAGCATAGACAACAACCTTGGCTTTAACTTATGTGTTGTGTATTAAAGATAAAGGATAATTATTTGTAATTGTCCATGAATCAATATACCTATAGTCTTCAACCATTTGCTTCTAAACAACATATAGGCTGCACTAATACAAATTGTCAGAGTTGAAGACAGTGGACTTTATTTATTTTCATTTCATTTCTCATTTTCATTTTCATTTTCATTTATTTTCTTATTTTTGGACTTAAAGTTAGATATTAGTATGACATCATATGTGACTATCACAAAATGTCACATATCCATCACATATCACAGTCATGATCACATGATCACATATCACACAGAAGAACATAAAAGGTTCTAGAACAATAACATTATATAATATATTCATCACATATTGATCTTATAGACTATACATAGTTTTTAGATAGGTTAGATAAGGTCTCACATAGACTAACTAGCTAGTATATATAAGGTAGACACTTCATACTTGAAACTTTATTGAGTTCTCTTATGTAAACCTTATACAAGATTCCTTTTCTAACTTAACTCTAAGTTTTTTTTATTTAAAAAAAATCAACAATTTATTATATAGGATATAGTGATAAACCATAGTAGTTACAATATACCTACTTAAATAGGAATAAAAGAGAATGAAAATGAAAAGGAGAAAGAAAAATAAGAGAAAATGAAAATATAAACAATATTAATGTTCATAAAAAGAGGTTCCTCCTCACACAATACCATACTGGAAACAGAAGACTCCAGAATTGAATTCTAGGAAAGTTAGAATATCTTTCAGAGATTCCCTCTTTGGATTCCAAGACTTGTTATACTATGAACAATCATAAAGAATATATCTTTTTGTTTCTATAGAATATTCACTCCAATTTCTCAGTAGGATATCAAGTAGAGATCACAAGAGAACTTGACAAGGAGTCTCTGCTGAATTGCTACCCTATTTATACTATTACATGATGGTTCATGCTACTAATAATTAAACCTGCCCTTATGTCCGCTTTATGTTTTACTCAAGGCCACCATGTATATACCATATGCCCTGACGTTATCTTCTAGATCCTTCTACTATATTCTAGGCCTATGATGTCACATCATGTGACATGTCATATGACTGCAATGTCACATGCCTCCTCATTGTCAATAAAAAGAAAAAGAAATTCAAAAGAAAAAATATATAAAATCAAGAAAAATAGATAAAAGAAAAAGAAAAATATTAGTCCTTACACACATCATAACAGTACCTCCCTCTATAGATTCCTTAGAAAAAATTTGAGCCTGTATTCACCTATTGGTATATGATTTGCTATCAGCCTGGTAATATATGCACACAAAGAATTTAAAGTGCTACAGAATTTGATTCATACTCTGCCTTTGGAATAAGTCAGATAAATTAGGTTATAATTGTCATCATTAAGTTCAAGGAAGTTTCTCTTTTTGAATTCCAATGTTTGAAACATCATCTGTCATTTATGTATGATGAAATCACACTCTTTTTTCAATTGACTTTTCATAATAATTTGTTAGGGAATATGAGATCAATTTTAAGATGTTTTGTATGTCTGTTAACTAATAACTATGGTAACCACTTAATGGAGTCAGAACAATCCCAAAACTCAATGGTATTGCTGAAAAAACTTTTGAAGTCTTTTGATATCATGATGAAATGTAATTAATACAGACAAGTGAATGTATCAAAGATTCATTTGGCTACATGAATGGTGTCTATGATAATAATAATAAGACTAATATCTTGTAGTTATATGGTATAGTTAATCTTACATCTAATAGCAAATAGTTTGGCTTCCATGAAATTGACATTGAATGCATAATGAACTAATTTGGCAATAATCTCTTATCCTCTCCAAATATGAGAGATTAAGGTTGCAACATTGTTTTTGATGTTCATATCTGTTATAATAAGCACAGTATCTTGTTTTATGAGAGATTCTTCATTGATGTTGTCTAACTTGTTACATTAAGAGGTAAGTAAAATAGGATCTTTTTGGTTTACTGAAAAAAAAAAGAATAATAGGGAAGATGTTGACTAATTAGAAGTCTGGTGAGAGTTTCTTTTTTAGACTGTTAAAAGAAGAGAAAATTCCATTTAATTGATTATTGGTGTTGACTATAGGACTCTTAATTTTAGATCATTGTTTAGTTGTAAGTTGAGAAGTAGCCATGCAATGAGAAGTAAGTTGTTTGAAATGTTATTTATCCAAAAGGGATAGAATGATGTGTTGTTTAGGAAGTAATGATATATGAAGATGGTACTGACTACTGATCTTATCTAAATTAAATTGAATGGGTATGAGTCTAGTAATAGCTTTGACTTTCCATAATAGCAATGTTCAAAAAGCACCTATGATCCATAGAGCTGCTTATTTCTGCATTTTCTTCAGTTCTTTTAAGAAATGAAAAACCAGGGCACTCTTGAAGTATTATAGCTGGAAATCATATAAGGCAATAGAAAAAATGTATATTCTATATAATAGTTGTTTGTGCTCAGGAGAAAAATATTTCATTGAGTTTCCCAGTATCTTCATACTTTTGATAGTTGATAGCACTTTATTAGTGTAATGATATGTGTGATGTTAAAGGCCTCAAGTTTAGAGGGAAAGAGTTAAAGTTTTTGATGGCTTAAGAGAAGTGAAAAACTTCAGACTTATCATGTTTGATGACAAGCCCAAATTATATAAAAAGAGAAGAAATAATGCTATAGCTACAAAAAGATTTGCATTTGATTTTTTGAAATTTTTTTCCTAAGAAATATGAAGACTATTATCAACAGAAGACAAAATGGAAATAGAAATAAGAATAGAGAGATTTTTTGTTCTTTTTTCCAAAGTATGAAAAATAGAAGCAATATAGAAGGGCTGATTCTTGTCCTATACCAACATCTGCTCTAAAGAAAGAGGAAGTAAAAAAATCCCAAATATATTGAGTCTGTCTGTTAATTAAATAATCAGAAAAGAAATTGAAGATTTTAAAACCAAAGCCTACTTTAGTCAGAATTATTAGAAAAAGTTAGTGATTCAAGGATGGAAAGAACTATGCTATGTTAAATGCAAGAATACTTGTATAAAGGCTTTTTACCCATTCTATATAGATGAGATAAGTTAAGAAAATACTAACATCAATGGTTGAGCATTATTTAATACTCATGTGAACAAAGTTGGTAGCAACAGAGTGTACTTGAAGTCTATTGCTTATTGCTTTTTCAATTAATTTTCCTAACATGTTGAGGAGAACAATAGGATGAAAGACTTTTAAGGTGTTATAAGATGGCTTATTCAGCTTGAAAATGATAATAGACATGAATTTCTTGAAATATGTTGGCTAGTAGATTAGATTAATGTATGCATTTGTAATATCAACAATGTTAGAGTAACATTTGGTATCTGTCAGAGTTGTGAACTATGGTCTCTATTTTATTCTTTTATTTATTTTTTCTTTTAATTTCTTTTCTATTCTATTCTATTTTTGACTTAGGGTTAGGGTTTCAGTGTAATATCATGGTCATAACTATCACACAAACATATGATACAGAGAAGGTCATAGAAGATTCTGGAACAAATAATGTTATACAGCATGGTAACAATATGTTAGCCTTATAGAAAGCATATATACTTTAGGGTAGGTTAATTATAGTGTGTGCACAGACTACAGTCTATGGTATATAAGATAGACTAGTTTGTACTTAGAACTCTATTAAGTTCTTTTGTGTTACTCAATACAAAAGTTGTTTTTTGCCCTTATACAAAGTCTTAAGTTATAATAGTATTGTCTAGTACTACCTTGAGGTAGTTTCACAAGATATGATCTGGATCTGGTACATAAGAACTACTACACTTGATGATCATATTCTTAAACTCAGTAATAGAGAACAAAGACCCTTCTGTTTGCCAACAGTATATTAATGAGTCTGTTTTGAGCAGAGTTATGTTGTGGCAACCACTAGACACAAAGTCCAATGATAACACAAGTGGTAAAGCCCTTAGTTAAGCAATTAAGTAGGGAAAAGCACAAGAGAACTTGACAAGGAGCCTCTGCTAAATTAGAGTCCTATTTATACTATTACATGTTGGTCCATACTACTACCTCATGTTTGTCTCATGTCTTACTCAAGGCCACCATATATATACCATGTGCCCTGACATCATCTTCCAGATCCTTCTATCATGTTCTAGGCCTATGATGTCACATTATGTGACATGTCATGTGACTGCAATGTCATGTGCCTCTTCATTGTCAATAAAAAGAAAAAAGAAAAAGAAATTCAAAAGAAAAGAAATATAAAATCAAGAAAAATAGATAAAAGAAAAAGAAAAATGTTAGTGTCCATAACAAGTTATATGATTGATATAGAACTTGCCATAGATTGTCTAATTTATTACATAGACAACTATTGAACTTAATGGTTTCTGTAGCTGGTAGCTTTTGTTTTTAACCCAATTCATCAGATTCTATAGTCTCTTGTGAGACAATGCAATTTCTTGGATTCTATTATTGTTTTTTTAGCTGACTTGACTGTTTTCTTGTACTTAGCCTAGTCAGTTCTATTTCTTGAAATGTAATATGTGATTAGATCTCTGTTGCATTCTTCTGTTCACCACACTTTAGATCTTTTAATGATATTGACTAATTTTGAAAATTTATTCTAAGAATCTTCAGCTATAAGTATGAATTCTCTGTTCAAGTGTTTTATCACTGTTCTTGAATAAATTCTTCTTCCAGAGTAATAAATACTGATAAAAGAGTATGATCTAATAAGCTTCAAAGATCAGGTGATATGATGTGATATTTAAACTCTTCCAATCCTATTCTAAGGAATATAAGATCTAGGATAGAGTTCAATCCTTAGGAATTGTTTATATATTGTATAGAACAAATGGTAAGGATAAGAAGAGTTCCAGTTATTGTCTCTAATATTAAAGTCTCCTATCATAATAAGGATATTATTTAAAACACATGATACCATGGTTGAAAAAAGAAATAAGGTTGATATCACAATGATTTAAAATATATTTCCTTAATGAAAACCTTAAACTAATCAGTTTGACATTGATATATATAATAATCCTTGGATGTTTACTATTGTCTGAAATCAATCATGTAAATATTATTCAAAATGAATAGTAAGGAGTGCCAATAATGTTTTCTTCTTCTTTATTCAAAGAGCTCAGTACTTGTTAAATAATAGACCAGGAAGATTCTTGAAGAAATAAGACATCAAATTTTTTGTTATTTTTTAAAAATGGTATTAGTAAGAAGCCTATCTGACATTCTGCAAAAAAATGTTGAGAGTTTTTAAATCATGCTTTACCATCACCCACAGTTAAGCAAATTGAGTTTGCTCTAATTTCTCTAAGCTCCTGAGCTTTCTTGCTATGCCAATTGCAATTAAATCTGTGGTTCTAAAAAGAACAGTTATAGTTGTCTGCCTAGTACTCACCTTTATAGTTAACATATTTGAATGAATAGGAGTATAGTCCTTCTTTCAGAGTTTTGAGTCTAAGTAGGTTGGTCTTGAAATTTGCCTTATAGCACTATGCCATTTTCCATAATACTCTAGTTTGTGTGGTCTGTTGTATTTCTGGTATTTAGACCTATGTGTATAACACACAAATATAGTGTGGCCCTATTTTTAGCAATTTTTGCATTGAGGGATACCAGAGTTCATATTCATACTACAAATGATAGCAATGTGACTTCCAATATTGAAGTACCTATTAATTAGCATTTTAGTATTTGAACCACTCTAGGAGTTCTAAATGTCAACCTAGATGACTGTCATGTTAGATTTTGAAGAGACTTTAATAATATGAGAACATAATACTAATACAATGTCATTGAAAATATGAGTTGATTTAATAATTCTTTCAATAATATCAGATGAGAGAGATAGATTGGTATTCTTGACAAAGTAAGAGATGCCAAGGATTTTCAGATATGATTTAGATTAAGGGAGCCTAGGGCTCATAATGTTATTAGAATCTACATTATTTAGATCTTTAATGTATTTTTTGATAATGTTAAGATTGGAAGCTATAGCTACTTTGTTAGTAGTAATAAGTAGCTCTTGTTGTCAGATTGAATGAAGTCAATGGAGATTTCAGACTTTACTCTCTTCAAAAGCCTGTTAATGTTGGAGACATAGATGTTTTTTTTTGCCATCATTCTTTCAGAGTTGTTTGATCTCATAAAAATGATTACTTGTTTTCTTAAGAAATATTTTGTGGTCATGTTGAGCCTTAGTTTGTTTTTCTGGTTTGAATTACTAATGACTTTGTATACCTTAGAAATCTTGTTGGTAGAAAACTTTGGGAATATGTCTTTGATGCTTGAGTATAAAAGAGTTTGTTTGACTAGGGATTTTTTGTTGAAGTCTGGTTTTCTTGAAAAATTTTGACTTGGCCAAAACACTTTGACTTGGTCTAGAGAAGTAAGTAGAGGCATTCTGGAGACATTAGCCTCCTTCTCTTGACTTTGATTCATGGTTTTCAAAGATTTAGACAATAATTTATTGAATTGTACTGAGACATACTATCTGAACAATTTATTATCTTTGTTTGCAGCCAATTTGTCCTAACCAGCTTCATAAATGACAGACAAGAATTTCTATGCTATAAAACTAAATTCTCTAATTTGAGGAATATCCTTCATAGTCTTGTCTTCAAGTTTGTATTGTTTGTGTTGTGGCAACCACTTATTACAAAGACAAATGATCACACAAGCGGTAAATCTCTTAAGTTGGATATCAAGTGGGAAGTTCACAAGAGAACTTGACAAGGAGTCTCTGCTAAATTAGAGTCCTATATATACTAAATAC
>Ga0157368_1000824_pt1 | contig 14102 bp, 14 predicted proteins | sample AttbisABBM3_FD_113146 | JGI IMG/M metagenome (GOLD analysis project Ga0157368, IMG submission 113146) | Fungus gardens microbial communities from leaf cutter ant in Botucatu, State of São Paulo, Brazil - Atta bisphaerica ABBM3 | ecosystem: Host-associated > Fungi > Mycelium > Unclassified ...
ACCCGAGTTGTTCTAAAAATAGAAAAAGAAAAGAAAAGAAAGAAAAAGAGAAAGAAAAATAAGAAATGAAAATAAAAGTTAAGTCCATCGTCAATGATCTTGACACTTATCTATAAAGTGATTGGTGATTAAAATGTAAAAGTAATGTCACAAACTTCATTCAACTTGTATTTCCACAACTAGTAAACCAATTCTCACAAACCAAGTTGTATTGGAAAGTTTCAAATGAGAGCTATTTGTACATATACAGAATATACAAAAGTAGCAATAAGTTATTAAAATATTAGACTATTAGTAACTACAAGTTTCATTGGCTATTATTTCAGAAACAATTTAATAGATTCTTATAATCAAAGTTGCATTAGAAAACACTTATAAAACTATCTCTAATGATATATTATACACTATATAAAGATCAGTATTCATAGAGATATAAGTATACCAATATAGTGACCTAATTAGTTATTTTTTAAAATTAGCCTAATATCTACTATAACAGATGACAGCCCTACTAGGTATAAATATGATGAAAATAGCTTATGTACAGACTATCACTATTTTGTATATATATATATACTTTTATATCTGAGAATTAGACTTTAGATATCTTTTTATCGATTATCAATTATTATCATTTATTCCTCATCATCATTGAACTTCTGAGTTATTTCTAAACTTCTAAGAGTATACCTAAGGTTCAAACATCACAAATAAGTAAGTAGTTTATTTTATGATAGATAATCTGTATTAGAAGAGGATACTTGGGCTAGATATGTTGGTTATTACTTGGAACAGATGACAGATAATGCTAGACTAGCATGTGATACTTGTATAAATAGCTATAGATCTCTGCTTGAAATAAAATTTCTACTTAACAATATTTGAGAAATAGAGAATACAAGTAATTACTCTAGTTATAGTGATGTCTTTGAATGTTGTTTGAAGTTCTATCAAGATGTCATATAATCAGTTATAAAGTAATTAGAGCATAATTGATCTGTACTAGAAGAGTTTTGTGTAGATCAGGTCAAAAATATTCACTTCCAAAGATGAATTACACAGAGCAGAGCTTATGTAATGTTAGAAGTGATCTTTTCAGTCTTACCATAGCTAGTGTAAACTTAATCTCTAGATTGTGTTTCACTTAGTTTTTAACTCTTAGTCATTTACAGTTGTCTATAGCTTACTGGGTGATTCCCTAGTTATCAAAGTAAATTCTAAGATTGTCAGAATAGTTTTCTCATCATCTATGCTCCAATTTCAACAGGTAAGCATTATCCACAATCAGAATCAGATAATTCAGATATACTCAGAGGGTATGTGACATTACGATATCTAAGCAAATGCATTTTGGAAGGTGAACAAAGTTTTTGTTGGATGTTCTCTATACAGTCCTAGTAGTGTGTAGAAACAATTTGCCTAGTCAGTGATCTATAGATCACCTGATCATACACTTAAACAGTTTGTTCTAATCATTTACCTGCACTTCAATTTTATGGTCTTGGAATTTCATAGTTGCCACTCATTGTTCACATGATGCAGGCAGATCTAGGGCCTCAGCTATTCATCACTATGTTGGAAGATACTTGTGCCTAATGCTTGACAATAAGGCTAAGTGTAGAACCTTAAATCAGCATTGTGCTGCTGAAAAGGCGCCATACAAAGATAGCTTGATGAACTATTGTAGCAATGACTCTGACAGATATAAAATACCATTGAGCTTTAAAATTTATTGTCAGGTATCCAACAACCCTTTCACGGTCGAGACCAGTGGCAGCCTTCTGAGATCAAAGTATCGTGACAACGACGCAATAGGGATGAGGTTAGTCAACATAATAATCTACTCACTGAACAACAATTGGACATTAACCTCTCAAACCTACAAGAAACGATCTCGGGTGTTTACATGTAAAGGTACAGGAGGTGGCATGACGAGTTTTAGAAGAGAAACTAGGCGGATAGGCACTTTCACGAGAAATTCTATCGCCTGATTCCGCGAGGAGCTGGAATAGCACCGCGTCCGCGACGAGCTAACAACAAACAGTGTCAATCCGATCATAAGTTAGTCAAAGAAATGAGTCGCACCATTTGCTGGAAAGGGGAGGATGTTAGCGTTAGTAAGGATAGACAAGGACAAGGCAATCAATATCCAATGGGAGATGGGGGATTGGCGAATGGAAATCTGGAGTCGATGAGAATGAACGACATACCTCGCATAATTGTAGCACGTCCACGTGCTGTACCGATACCTCTTCCCCTCATCGCGTTAGGACCCACTCGTTTAAACCTGATTCCGCATTCTTGTCAGCTCCAGGCCCATTATAGTCTAGAGTGATTCTCTCACATTGGTGCGTTCTGCAACATGTCTGGGACAATAAAGAAACGAACCATGCTGCCTCGGATGTACACCTGATCCAGCTGTGAGACGCGCCCATCACGACCAGTAACTGTAATGTCCTTCAAAGAGATGTTCAGATTGTCTTCCGCTGCAAGGTGAAGGAAGTCAATCAGTCGGGCAGGGAGTCAATAGCATTAGTGATCTGAGCATGCCTTCTGCCAACTTTCCACGATAAAGTTGACCCGTCTTCAATTCAACTGTGATAACATGGCCCAGTGATTCGTGAAGTAGCTTGACAGGAACACCGAGTCCAGCTGTAGCCATCGTTTTTTGGTCGTGGTCAATTGAGGTGCCGACTGATTCATAAAGTCACGTGGGAATAAAAATATGCCCAAACAAACTGTGTCTCTTAATGTTCAATAGGACTGGCATATCATTCAAAGCATGGTTTTGATCAGCAACTGGTATTTTGAATTATTTATTCAAACTACCTAATTTTCAGATCAGGATCTGAGACATTGATCATGATAAAAATTGTGATCATGATACCTAAAATATCCTTAACCATTATCTGCAAATGTCTGTCATCTGGAGCTTCAAAATGCTGAACAGATGGTGAACGCAATTATTCAAATTGAAAGATTAACCTATAAAGATTCGGAGCGCGGCGTCGATAATTGATGAAGCATGACACGGAGATAGCAAGAAGGAATCTGTTTTCAAGATTTTTCATCCAGATTGTTCAAGAAGGCAAGCCAAGTCTTCTTATCGACAACGCCTTCATCTATAACAGGAATTAGCGAGTTGCCGCAAACTATGGGATTGACACACATAGTCCATCGGAGTCAGTGACGACAACATAGCGGGCACCAAGTTTCACGAAGAACTGGTGCAATAGTTCCATAGGGGACTTGGACGTAATTGTCAAGGGAGCCTGGGTAATTAGAGAAACTGAGATGCAGCTCCCACTGAGAGGATTGGAAGGACAGACTTGATCCATGTAGACGCTAAAGTCAAAGGGATCGGCTTGAGAGCGGGTACTGCGGCGGCTATCCAATGACATTGAAGATGCCGTCATATTTTGGGTATAGTTCTCCTGGAATTGGATTCCTTTATCCGTATCTACATCCTCTATGACAGCTGTGGGCCATGATCCTGAGAAATAACAAACAAGATCAAGGAAAGAAACTCTTACTCAAAGCGTGCTCAAGTTCGCTGGCGCCGATGTATCCGACCATACGGGAACCGTCTTCGTTGAAATCCTTTTTTAAAATTGGGAATCCCTCATCATCATTCCCTGATTTGCTGAGTGCATCCAGTTTATGCCTCAAACTCGACACTGTGTTATTTTCATCGAGTTGGATGGTATCTACATCTCGCAACATCTTTTGCCAATGAGACGGGTTGGGGCAAGAATTAGAATTTGAGTCTCACCACATCTTGGATCTGGAGATTGCCCCACAAATATTCATGCTTTGAGTTGAGGAATGGAAGTTGGTTCAATTCAATGATAAAGTCGTAAATTCCCTTTGGTTCAAGGGCATCGGCCACGGTCTTGGCAACAAGGACAGCAAGCATGACAGGAACAGCATAAGTGAGCGTATCAGTCAATTCGAACATGATCACTGTCAAAGAAACGGTCGTCCGCTATTGGGATTGACAATCATTTGAAATGAACACAAGAAATGGCACTAGAACATACTGTGACACCAGATAACGCAGCTGCTGCCCCCACCATCGCATATAGACCAGGAATGACACCTTGGCAAAAACACTGTATCATTCAGAGCAAAAATGGAAGTAAGAAGGAAATATACAATCTCCTCTCTCTCCGCAAGAGCGGGGATATCCACCAAATTGAGGTTCCTGAGATTGTATCCATTGAATCCAGGTGCCAAGAATACGACCCGCGCACGCCCCAACTCCCAAGGAAGGTATAAATATTCCACAAGGAACCTTGAGCCCGAAGGTCACGATCGTCAACATTACTTTTATGGTCAATGCCATGAAAAGAAATCGCGACACACGCCAAACCTGCTCAGCAGAACTCGGATCAGTTAGGCACAAACCAGATGGGGTATCCGGCTGGCAATCAGAGAACAAATAGTAAACCAGCTCTGGACCACCCATTCGAGCATAAGGATTGAGAAAACAAAGCAGGGCAGTGACCAAAGTGATCTGCAATAACGGATGAACCTAATATTAGAAAGTACCTTTAAATTGATATGAATCCGATATGTACCAGCAAAACTTCCAAGAGTGGGTGTCTCACAAGCCATGTCTTGTTCCGCACATACTTACCCCAGTTAAAGTTCAGCTTACAGAAACAAACACCATATACACCCTGGGCACGACATGAGTCTGGAGTTCGCGGTAGAAAAAAGAATTTACTCCAAAAACCCCAAGGAGGATAAAGGGAACCAGTTCAAATGCTCTCCAGTCCTGATAAAGAGGAAAAATTGAAAATGTCGTCTCAGTGAGTTTAGAAATACTCACTTTATCATAGGTAACTTGAAAAAGTACTATCTTCCCTGTCCCGAATGGGTCTAGTACTTTCAGAGTGATAGCAGCGATCATAGCACAAAAGAAACTATTTTCCGGAAATAAACGGCAAATCCAATGTAGTGGATTATGCCCACTCATACCTTCTCCACATGACCTGATGTTCCATGGGTCACTGATAGACAACAATCAGCAAGAGAGCGACCTGCCTTCGGAGGAAAGTAGTACGATACTTCCTCAAGACTGAATAAAGTTCCACCAATCGGGGCTCCAAAAGCAACAGAAACACCAGCAGCACAAGCAGCGCTTAGAATCTCCCGTCGTTTGGCTAAGAAAGATCACCGGGAAGGAATGATGGGATGAAGATGAAAAAAATGCCCACCTTCGTTATTCTCATACTTGTTAGCAATACGACTGACAATATTTCCAATACAACTGGCGATATGAACAAAAGGGCCTTCTTTTCCCAAAGAAAGACCGGAGGCTACTACCAGGGGAAGTCCCACTGCCTTGGTGAACAAGGTTCTACCTCCAAGGAACCCATGAATGACAAAACCTTATCGATCCGTTGAACTTAGAGAAGAGGGCAGAAGAAACGATAAGTACCTGAGAGAATTGTTTTGATTTCCGGCACACCAGCACCAGCAGCCTGAGTACATCATCAGGACGTGTCTTCTGCAATAAGAATTATGGATGTATACGTAGTACATGACCTTCCGCTGGCTGGGGCTCGGATTGTGTGATGTTCGAGGATCCGAAAATTCAGGCTTCAGAACCCCAGATTCCTTGCGGGTTGTGAAGGTAGAGGATTTAGAAAGGTTGAGTGTGAGGAAGCACGACGTTCCCGCCAACACGAGCTATGACATATCAGCTCCCCAGTTGGCTTGTGTACATCAGAGCCAAATCAGAACACTCACAGCAATAGTGATCCACGACAAATAATCTACTATCTCCCCTCTCGTTCCGTATTGAGCGAAAACCTCTGACCAAGTCCTCCAGGCAGGGCAAACAGCATCGACTTCTAACAGCCAAGGAGATTTTAAACCACGAGAGACTGGTGAAAAGCAGCAGAAGCGCTTTGCTTGATACCAAGCATCATAGCAGTAACCCTCTTTGAGATCAAACAACCATTGCTCGCTGCGAATCACCAAGAATGCTACACAAGCCGTGACGAAACCAACAACAGTGACGATCAACCATCCTAAACCCTTGTCAATAAGTAGTCGGACTTTAGTCGTTCTTCTAAGCCTCGAGAAACGGGCAGAATCCTTGATTGCATCATGAAGCCAGTCTATTGATGTGAAGGATGAATACCAAACGCGAATGCCGTTAGTCCTAGCGTCTGATACTTGCTCTGTGCTATCCTCCAATGGGAGGTCGTAGGCTGAAATCGGCCGTTGTGATCTCGGTATCGAGTAACTAGGCGTCGGCGATGACTCATGAGGGGTTGCAGGATAAGACTCAGTGTGGCCTGAGAGTCCCGGACGGTGTGAGAGTCCTGGGGACTGTGAGAACCCTGAAGGATGCAAGAGACTTGGATGGAAACTGAGCGAAGGCACTTTGTGGGTTGGAACGGTCCCATATAATGCCTGAGTATTTGACTGCTGCAGGGGAGTTGTCTGGCTGGCAAGGGGTGTGCAGCCATCTCTACCAGGATAAACCGCGGACATTGTCGAGCTATTCCCAATGTTTACGATAGTGGGAGGAGAAGGAATATAAAATAATGGCCTACCAAGGGATTTTCAGACTCAGAGCTTCGCCTAAACTGAAGAGCCGCCCCGAAAGAGAGAACGCTCGGTTGAGTATTGGTTGAGTATTCTGCACATTGTTGTCACCATCAAAACCGTGTGATCATTACATTTCGTTTGTTTTCACTCTACTAAAGTACGGTGAGTGGAGCTACTCAATGGTAGGATCATTCGGCTTAGAAGGACTAGCGGGAGACCGCTGAGTTACTGTGAATCCCGACGTAACAACGTGTGTCAATGGTGTCCCGGCAGAGATACTCGGAGACGCAGCTGTGCTACTACTTGTTCTTGACATCAATGAATTTAACACCATCGCCAATCCACTCATTTGCGCAGATTGGAGGAGAGACACATTGATTTCCAGCATGAGCATTGTACCGTTTGCAGTTGATCCACGCAGAACTGCGGGAGGAGGGGCCTGGCCTTCTGCAACTGAAACAGCGGGGACAGGATGAATTCCCAGTGCATGTAAGGCAGGCAGTGATGCAACCGGTAGCTGAACAGGAATTGCTGTATTATTGGAAGGCGTAGGCAGGGGGTTGACTTGAAAGGTGGTAGTGGTTGGAGGGGGGATAGTTGCGCCATAGGCTTGGGTGTATGCGTATGGATATGGTCGGTAAGATTGTGTCTGCATTGTGGGCACAACGGGCACAGGCACGGCAGTATATTGTGTCCTTGTCGTTGTACCCGCGCGTTTTTCACGTTCCAGTCGCTCTAGATCGCTGCGAGCAACCTTCAGCTCGTTACTGAGTAGCGAAGTGTCAGCGCGGTCAGCTTCTAATACAGCTTGCGCTAAGACATAAGCCTGGTCATCGGGTGATGCCCGCTGTTGTCTCAGACAATTGAGAAAGGAGATAAATACACGTTGAAGAGAACAGTGCCTCACAGAAGCCGTCCGTTTCTGAACCACCCGAAATCGACGTCGCAACTTATCGTATCGTCTGTGACACTCCAACGCGAATCGTGTTTCTAGATAAACTTAACTGAGTCTCATCAATCTTGAGGTTTGGGAATTGGATACCCTCAATCTCTGCCTTCAAGTCAGCATCCGTTGCCTTTTGCTTTCCCTTTCTCCCTTTTAAGAGCTCCAGGTCCTCGTGTGGTTGGCAATATATGTGATACGGCAGGAGACGTTGCAAAGCATCGACCTGATCAGTAAAAGGTGCATCTACATCGGGTTGCAATACAGCGGCATGGTCCAGGGCAAGACGTGCAGAAAACCTGCATTTTGGCTGTGAGTGAGAGTAAGAGGTAGCAGATTCTCGAGATGTGTACCTTTCAGCGGCCTTGCGAGTGATTTCTATCTCTTCCTCTGTGCGTTTTTTCGTTTTCATAAGCTTCTTAAGTGGCAGCGTAACGGATGGGGAATGCTGAGTAGCACCATTACCGGAAGAGAACGTCGCCAGTGTCATCGATTGGGCGGGCGAAGAAGTACTTGTCTGGTTGTTCTGCAACCCGGGCACATTCTGAGGAGATGACGGAGCGACAGAAAAGGCGTGAGTGTTGAGAGCGGAACCAAAAGGCTTGGACATTCGCTGTTCAATTTGTTTTCAATTTGTTATGGTTTGCCCTGGACGTTCAGGTGCCAGGAAAGGAAATTGATTTTGGTACGATTTACACACAAAATATCTGCAGTCTAGGCGTCAAAATTAACAAATATCCGATAATTGTAAGCGGGCATTCAATCTATCTTCTGCAAGAGCTGAGTAGCCACTTGGCCCCCTGAGACCGTCTCAGCATTTTGACTCCTCGCTTGGAAGTCTGATTTCACTTCTTTGAGGAGTTCCGTAGCTCTCACTACATCCTCAGCGTTACTTGTCGCCACACGCTCCAGGTATTCCTTTGCGAGATCAAGGTCACCATCAGGGATCTTCATTTGGTATTCAGCGACCTGAAGACAAGACTTCGCATACTCTTGAATTGGTCGCACTGAAAAGAGGTACATCAACTACTGCCAAGTCATGACGACGAAAATGGTACTCAACGGTCGGCTTGGCAAACTTCAACAACACGTCTGTGGTAAGCTACGGCTTCGGCGAAGTCGTCTATTGACCAATACAGGTTAGCCAGCTTCAGATTGATACTAATTTCATGCGGATCTGCTGGGATAAGCGCTCGTTTGTAGCACTCGATCGCTTCTCGTCGGCTAGAAAATCCAGTGAGCAAAGTAGCAAGAATCTGGATGGTAGAACGTATGCCAAGACATACCGGTCAATCTCCTCATAGCATGAACCTTGCGCCTGCCACAGCCGAATATCATAGGGCCTTTGGGTCCGAAATCAGAGAAGTCCCAAGCCGGAAGGATGCGTATCTTCTCACCTCAAAGCGGTCGCACGTTGATAGTAATATAGCGAGTAATGATGCATGCTCAATAATTCATAGGCTTGTCCCAGCCCGTACCATGCTCGATAGTCTTTGCGATTGACATCTACTACAAAGTTGGTAAGCCGGTGCAATACTAGGAATACTTCTTACCGACAGCTCGCCGGTAAGCTTCAATCGCAGCGTGTGAATTCTTCATCTCTACGTATTCGTGCCCCATTAGGGTCCAGGCCGAAAGATACGTTCTGTCAAGCTGAGTAGCCCGCCGAAAATATCTCACAGCTTTCTCATGTTCAGCCCGAAGTGAATAGTGATTCCCTATGTTGGCCATTCAATGAATGTCGATACCCTGACTGAAATCATAACCCGAACTCACCTACGAGACAACATATCTCTGGTCTGTCTTTCTCCAGTGCTAAGAATTCGTGTGCAAGACGTGACAATTTGAGCCTGTTATCAGTTACATACAGAATATTCGAATAGATATCTATATCATCAATTCGGCAAGGATCAATTGTAAGAATCTTCTCGAATTGCTGTTCAGCTTGACCAAAGTCTAGCGCAGGAAGTCAGATATACGGGAAAAAATCGAAAACTTTCGAGCCAACCATGGAGGTGATAGAGGACACAGGCACGTAAGCTCATGAGCCAAGCACTACTTGGAAATAAATCGCGGCTCAATAGGCGATCGCAAAGGGCTAGTTCATTTTCCGTTGGCTGATGAAGTTCACTGAGTGTCTTGATTTGGAACATATGAACCAGTGGATGGCTTGGGGGGAGCGGGATCAATTGCAAAAGAGACGATAGCTGAAATTGAGGCTTTGATACAAGCCCAAATATCTGGAACAAATTGCCCTCACCTCTTCTCCATCCCCGATGCAGCTGCCTAGAAGCGTCCAACAAGACCAGTTCCAAGGGAAGCCGACGATAGATAGGAGAGCGCACTCAATCGCTTCTTCACGACGTGAAAGTCGGGAAAGAAAAAGTGCTTTTCTGTGGTCCATTAGAAGTAATCATCATTTGGAAGGCCTACTCACAAGAAAAGTAACCACGAATCCCCGGTATCATTCACCTCGTCGAGAAGCTCATTCAAAACCTTGTTGATAGGAACCGGAGGCTGAAGTCGACTGTCTAGCACAATTGTTGACATGATGAGGTTCCAAATGCCGTCAGGACCTACTATCCAGCTTATACCAGTCACGCATTGCCTGCTTTTCACTAGACTTCCATGGGCGCGATCTTAGTCCATTCGTATTAACGACACTATGTGGGGGACTCACCATGAACTTGCTATACACTCTGATAAATAGCGCTTTGGCACTCTGTCCATCCTTGAGAAGATGGATGGCGCGCGAAAATTCCCGTGAATCAATGTAAATACGAGCGGCGGAAAGTATATCTGCGTCTTGAATCTCAAGTTCATGATCGCATGTTTTCATATCAGCGACTTGGTCATGAGAATGAGGAACGAACACAGGATGACTTGTCCCAGTCCCCGAATCCCGGTTTGCTGCCTGGGTGGACATGGGAGAAGAGGCACCTGGAAACGAAGTCACGGGCCCAAGAGACTTGGCTCTGGCTGGCGTTGAAGTTGAGAAACGGATGGCACCTTGCGAAACAGAACTGTTGGTGACATTTCGCTTGGAAGGCGGAAGGGCAAGCACGAGTTCAGACGCCCTGATATGTCTGATCAGAATATGAGTTTAAAGCAAGCCAAGAACAATCACACCATTTTGCAGCGATTATTAATCCTCTTTCAGAACATTCCTTAGCAGCTACACGTAGCTCCATGGCAGTTTGTGTATCGACTTGAAATACGGATTCCATTCACGAGATTAATCAACTCAGAGACTATATCAAATATTGTTGATGATAGAGGAAGAATCATGCCAAGTGGTTTTCTACTTTGTACCATTATATTTCACGTGCACAAACGAGAATTCTGCATTTATATACCCAAACCAGTGTCTACAGGGTAAATCTACGTACAAAGAGTCCAGAAGATGTATGGGTAGAGGAGTATGATTTACAATCCATGACAAATAGCAGGATGGTGTTGGATGAAAAAGAAAGCAGGTAGTGAAACAGCAGGGAAGCATCCAATCAGTCAGGCCGGTCCGTCCCCACGCCGGCGAGCCACGGAAACAGACGCGAAGACTTCTCCCTCGCGAGGTATCTTACTCTTCCCAGTCCTACGAGCGACCCAAGCTCAATTGTCGGCACACTGGGTGAAATTGCTGTCGCGGTTGTATGGTCGGTGAGGCTCTACGGATCCGTGGGAAAAACAGGACATGGTGGAAGGCGCGCTTCCAAGGACAGTGCAGACTGTTCAGCCCTCAAAAATTAGCATTAACATTGGCTTGTGTTGGTTCTATTGAAATTACCCTGGGCCTGTTTCAGCTAGGACTATTACACTCAGCTCCATGTTTGCGATCCCACTTGGCCTCATAGCAATATTATTATTATGCTTTTGTCGTCTCTTCAATGTTCTGAAGCGACAGCATCATGTGCGCCCCAACAACTTAGCGACTTCTACTTGCAGCTTGGCAGTTTTTTTAGGCTCAGGTCATTCTCTCTACCATCTGCTCTCTCTCTCTCTCTGTGGTCAGCATGCTTATTCTCTCACCAGGAGGGCACACAAGTGAGGCGTTGCAACTCTTATCAGCTCTCGACCTCAAAAGGTATACACCAAGAAGATACATTATCAATAATGGAGACTATTTGAGTATCCAAAAAGCCAAAGCATTTGAGCGTGCAAATTCCTCATCTCACCTGGTTGGTGCGTCTCGTCTCTCTATTAGCCTGTTCTGAACGGGGTATCGGTATCTCAGGCAGAACAAGACTATCTCTTCATTATAATTCCAAGAGCACGTCACGTTCATCAGTCCCTTCTCTCGACACCGTTCTCTGCACTTTGGTCGCTTACCTTCTGTATTTATCAACTCACTGTTGGACCCATCTTCTCGCCACGAATGCGGGAAAACTTTCTGACAGATGTTCTTGTTCTGAATGGACCCGGCACATGTGCTTCCTTGTGTATCGCGGTACTAGTCAACAGAGTGTGTTTTCTTTTTTTAACCAGACCCAGCCACTAATCTCTTCTTGGTCAGGTCTTGGGCTTGCCCTCGCCTAGAGTAGTTTACGTTGAATCATTTGCGCGGGTTCGCTCATTCTCCGTCTCAGCTCGCCTACTACGGCCACTGGTGGACAGGTCAGTTCCTTTCAGAAGTACGCATTCAGCTCGTTCACAAAATTTAGATTTGTCGTACAATGGCCCCAGTTACTTCAAGACGGAAGAGCCGGGGAATGTGTGGGTTGGCTCATTTAAATAGTAAATCTATCATCGCACAATCATTCAGGTTTTGAAGTGGTAAAAACAAATTACGGTATTAAACACGATAGACACAGCATCAGGTCACCAGGGTGGATGTCTATGTATTCAATCTCTCTTCCTTGACCATCTATCCTCGCCATCTCGACCACGACGCGACGGCGGACTAGCACTGCGATGTCGCTTGCTTGGCTCCCATCCGCCGCCACCTTGCTGTTGTGGTGGATGTATTTTCCGCTCGAGTCTCTGACCGTGTCGTAATTGTCGAACAAGTTCGGGAGAGGCATTGCGGAGATGCATGAAATTGCAGAAGCCCCCACGATTACATTCTCCATTTTCGTTTTGACGGCAGCAAGCTTCACGAAAATCGGTCACAGGAGACAACTCAGCATATAGCGGTCGCCCTTGGTGTACAGTCAGAGTCTCAACGATCAACTCCGGGCGCAATCACGCATACCTGCATACCAACGTTCGTTGCAGTTATCCACTGCTGCCTGTGCTTCTGTTTCCCATTCATAACGCGCATAGACGTTGCCGATTAGGTGGTCTCCTACATTGTCACAGACCTTTTCTCGCGTGAAGGAGGATCAACGAGGATGAAGTTCGGAGACTCACATGTAATTCCAGCAGATGACCGAATTTAGCCAATTCACAATAGAGATCTTCGTAGACCGCATCGAACCCCTCTTGCAGTTCCTTCTCGGTTAATTTACAAACAGGGTCATGAGCAGGGTTGTGGTATACATTGGGAAGCAAGATGGTTTGCGAAAAGGGTGGTTTGATATGCTTTCGAGAGCAGCGGTCTCCGTGCCGACATGCACCGATCTATGCCGAATGTTAAGCAAGAGCAGGTGATAACATAGTACACGAACACGACCTGCCTTGTAGTAAAAGGAGCAATTGACGCGATCTTGCTCTGTACCAAAGATGTTTGCCTAGATTGTGCTCAGGCAGTATTGCAAAGAGTGAAATTTTCTTCACATACCAAGTGGGATGCCATGTCAAGCAACAAAGAGGCTCTTAAATCTTTTGGTACTATGTAAGAGTCCAAACAAAATCGTAGGAAAATTCACCACGTAGTAGGGGTTAGTGTGACGTCACACATCTGTCACAAGTTATAGTCACATGATCACATGTCACATAGAAAGATTCTGAAATAATGATGTCATTCCATATGTGAAATGCTAAGGTTAGTGTAGTATAGACCAGTAGTCTAGCATATATAAGGTAGACACTTTTGTACTTAGAACTCCATCAAGTTCTCTTGTATAAATCCTATACAAGGTTCATTTCTGTACTTAGCACTTTGAGTCTTGAATTATAACACTTAGCATCTCCTAAGTTTTTTCCTATTATCAGATAAGAAACATATCTAAAAGAGGAAACTATTCATAAAAATTACAAAAGATGTTGAAAGAGTATAGGAGTATTATCTGATATATACAAATGTGTTTTGACTTCAGCAAATGCACTGTATCTCTGTATATCATAATAGTTATATTTAGAAAGAGAAAATGAATAAGAAGTAGATTATAGAAGAAGTCAAACTTCTGAGCATGGACACTCAGAACAGTATACTATACTAGTTAATTTTCAGGCTAAAAAATTACAGAATATCTATATGTTTTAAATACTAGTATTGTTAGGTGTGGTTTGCACTTGAAGATAAAAGTCCATGAAGTTGGCTTAGACATGCATAGAGTGTAGAAACTTCATGCGATGAGCTCAGTGATGCAAACTTGTCAGAACAACCTTGGCCTTTACTTATATATTGTGCCTTCTATAAGCTATGTGGTTGCAATTTCAGAGGATGGTCTTATAAGGAGTTATAAGGAGAGAAGTAAAGGTGTGTTGCCATTGA
>Ga0157368_1000825_pt1 | contig 14090 bp, 7 predicted proteins | sample AttbisABBM3_FD_113146 | JGI IMG/M metagenome (GOLD analysis project Ga0157368, IMG submission 113146) | Fungus gardens microbial communities from leaf cutter ant in Botucatu, State of São Paulo, Brazil - Atta bisphaerica ABBM3 | ecosystem: Host-associated > Fungi > Mycelium > Unclassified ...
GACAGTGTGATCTTTGTCACTTAACCCTATCCCTAGTTCTAAAAATAGAAAAATAGATTGAAAATGAAAAAGAAAGTAAAATAAAAATGAAAGGGGTAAATAAAAATTAAGTCCATCTGCGATCTTGACACTATCCTTCATCCACATTCTACCCACACTCTTCTAATATGGATAACACTTTATTTCAATTATCCATCAACCTAAGGACCAAACCCTATATTCCTCATTAATCTCATGGAGTTCTGAATGACAATCCCTGTAGTATCTGATAACCTAGAATATACACAGTGATAGAATATTATTAGATTATCACTTTTTTATTTAAGAACATTAGCTACCATATACTGTTCTTTAGTCTGATTATCAACTTGGATTGTACCACACTCATCTCAATTCTTCTAAACTTCTGTTATCTGAAATTTATGACTATACAATATATAAGTTGGGTATAATATTATCTATTGAAGCCAAGATTAATTATCTGCATAGTACCACTTCTGATTCTCTCCACCTCTTAACTCATTAAGTTATTCTTCTATCTCCATCTTCCATGCTATCATTTGCAGATAACTCTAGTAAGTGTGAATTGTCTCTAACATGTAGAATATTTGTTACTTTCAAGGACCTTACTTTGTTCTCTTAGATTTTCTTAGAGGTAAGCAATATATTTACTAGTACTACATCAATTAATACTTAGGTTTTCCTAGAAATATTAAAGTCTGTTTAAATATTAGACCCCACTAATCATCTTAACAGACTGCACATCTCTTTTTTCTCCATATATCTAGTATTTCAAATTAGTCTTTACTAAAAAAAGACTTTAATGCCCTCTTGGATCACTATAAATAAGACTACACTATTAAACTGATTTCTGGTGTTGAACTGAAGCCATTAAAGATCTATTTCTTATTTCTCACAAAGCAGTCTAAGTTAGATATATTCATTGTAGAAAATCTCTATATTAGACAAATAGGATCTTCAAAGTTCCCTATGACTATGTTAGTCTTCTTTATCAAAAAGAAAGATAGTTCACTCTGTCTAGTTGTTAAATGCAGTTCATATCTCATTATCTGAGATCCAGTAAAGTATCTCAGAAGTCCAAATATATTAGTTATTATATTATTTGAGAATATAGAAGACAGGTTATAATAACCTTTGGCTTTAGCTTATGTGCTGCACCTCTACTAGCTATACTAGTTATATATTTTGGAAGTAGACTTAGAAAACTTAGTAGATTTAAAACTACTGGAGGGTGGTGAGGTGTATCATTGCTAATACTAGAAGAGGATGTTAGTTTTAGTCAATTTTCAGGATAAGCTAATATAGTGTAAACTACTGGATTATATACTAAGTATATTATCTAGAATAGTTATCAGAAATAGAGACTATTAAATAAGTTACTCTGATTTACTAATAATCTTCAAATGTTGGAAATGAAGTTCTATAGAGTTGGCAAAGGTCCAGCAAGAACATTCAAGAGGAATAAAGAAATGTGATCTATACTGGAAGAAATCAGGAAGTATAGATGAAGAAAAAGATATTGTTATGACTTAAGCCCAAGAGTTTGGTCAAAAAAAGGAACTTAATTGTTGAACACAAAAGAACTCAGTAAGATTCCTAATACAGGATTGTCTACTTTATATATCTCTGGTATATATAGTCTGTGTATATCTGTATCTAGCCTACTTTAAATATTATAAGTCTAAATAAAGTCATTCTATCTTTTATAATGTATAATACCATCCTTCTATGATGTCACATGACCTTGTGATGGTAACAGTAACATAAGTGTTTTGTGTAATAATTATCATACCTTGTCATAGTATTCAGTTCCTTCTATTTTTAGAAAAAAGTGAAATATAAGTTAGAAAAAGTCTAAGTAAAAAATAGAAAAACTTTACATAGGAGACTAGAATAAAGAAAAGCCAAGTCCATTATTCTAGCTTTTAACAGATTTTATCTATAGGTTGGAATAGATATGATCAGAACAGGATGTAATACTAGTCTAAGATTATAGAAGCTTTAATATAATGACAATCAAAAACAGGTATCTACTTTTGCTAATCTCTGAGCTTATTGCCAAACTATAAAATATCTAGTACTTTATCAAATGTCTAGTAATGTTTTTCAACATAACTAATAGTCTAACTATCTTCCAAACTATAATAGATGATATTTTGAGACCTCATTTCAAAGAGCATTATAATTGTATACTTAGATGACATCTTGATTTTTACTTGGATCCTAGAAGAACATCACAAAACAGTCTACAAGGTCTTGAAAGTTCTAGTATAGCACAAATTCTTCTTTTATCTAAAAAAATATAAGTTTGACAAGTCTTATATTAAGTATTTAAATCTAGTCATTTCCAAAGATTGAGTCAAGATAAACCTTGTAAAGATTTGCAATTGGCTCATGCTGACTAATCACATGGACCTATGGGCATTTCTGGAATTTGCTAACTTTTATCAAAAATTTATCTATGGTTTCTTAGATATCACTTAGCTTTTATTTGATCTTACCAGAGATATTAGTATCTGAACCTGGATTCTCAGTAAGTAGCTTTTGATACACTCAAGAAAGCTACTACTATGGTGCTAATGTTGTTTTCTACTGATATTTCTACTCCCTTCCAGATAGAAGCAGATAGTTCTGACTTTACTATTAGAGTAGTACTCTTCTAGGCTTCTAAGAATAATGGTAAGTAGTATTCAGTTGCTTTTCTTAACAAGTTACTCTCTCCAGTTCAATGTAATTTATATGACAAGAAAATACTAACAATTATCCATATATTAAAAGAATGGTATCATTTTATTAAGAAAGCTACAACTCTAGTCAAGATCTGAACAGACCATAAGAACCTGGAGTATTTCATAAGCACTAAGAAACTGAACTAGTAACAAGCCTAGTAGTTTTTATACCTGGCATAGTTCAACTTTCTACTAAACTACTATCCAGAGAAATCTATGGAAAAGTCTGATGTACTATCTAGGCAAGCAGACTACAGCACAGGTTTCTAAGATAACCAGAACATAGTAATACTTAAGCTAGAGTTTCTTGCAGTTTGTGTTTTGAAAGATATTACAGTAGAAAGTAAGAAAATAACTCTCTTAATAAACATCTGGTAAAGAAATAGATTATATGAGTAAGAGAAACCAGTAGCACAAACTACATATAAGCTCTATAACTCAATAACAAAGTCATTGTGATCTGCTGAATAGTCTGAGAATAATAGACTACTCTTATTTTGTGGAAAGATGTATATTTCTAGTATCATAGACCTTTATCATGACTCCAAGATAGCAGGGTATACAAACAAATGGAAAACATTGGACTTAGTTTTCTAAAACTATTAGTGGCCCTAGATATCAAGATACATAAGTCAGTATGTTAGTATATATAACTTTTGTTTGTATACTAAGCTAGCACATCACCTTCCTCTTAGAGAGTTATACTTGCTACTAGTATCTAACTTCCTATAAAAAACTATAAGTATAGACTTTGTTATAGAACTTCTAGAGTCTGCAGAGTTTAATGTAGTTATAATAGTAGTAAACTTAGTACCCAAGAGGATATACTTCATTTTGACTCACATTACTATTACTGTGAAGAGCACTATAAAACTCTTCTTATACCATATATAAAAATTACATAGTCTTCTCACTTATGTAGTCTTAGACAAAAGTTTATAATTTATTATATATTTTATCAAGAAACTTTACCACATACTCAGAATTGAGATTACTTCATCCATAATATAGCATCCCCAGTTAGACAAACAGACAGAATGCATTAAATAGGAGCTTGATTAGTATCTCTGGATATTTATAAATACTAAGCAATATCTATTTCTCTTAGATATAGATTATCTGCCCTAAATAGGCTTTAAATCACACTATCAAGATTTCAAGGTAGAAAGTGCTACTAGTTTTGCCAAATAGATTAAGATAGTACTAAAGAAAGTAAAGTCAATAATCTGTAAGTTATAGGAGGACATAATTCTATACTACAACCAAAGATGGACCCTGTACCAGTCTTTTAGCCTAGTAACAAGATATATCTCAATTTTATAGATATATACACCATCTACCCATCAGCTAAATTATTACATTAGCATCTCAAATCTTATATGGTAGAGAAGCAAGTAGAGTCTATGGTTTACTGACTAAAGCTCCTACTGTTACTAAAAAGGCTGTATCCCATGTTTAATGCTATCAAGTTAACTGTTACATCTATAGATCTCACATCTAATAGATGTCTAAAGCTACTCTTAGACTCTATTCTTATAGACAGATAAAAAGAGCAGAAAATCAAAAAGATTCTAGATAGCTATTGGTACTATAAGAAGTTTTAGTATCTTATTAAATGAAAGGACTTCAGTCTAGAAGAAAATTCTTAGAAATATATCTCTGAGGTATTTATTTTAGACAAGGTAGCAAATTTCCACTAATTGAACTCTAAAGTTTTATAGTCCATCTAAGATACTGAGTTTTTGACCATCAAGTTTCAAATGATTTTCATTACTTTAGATTACAACAATCTAAGAGAGGATAGATGTAAAAGAACCTGCTCTTTCACAACACTGCTGATGCCTATAAGATTTAAAACTTTAGGCTAAACATTGCTAACTAAGACTACAGTATTTACTTCTTCGACTTTTATCAGAGGCCAAACACTGCTACCAAAGTCTACAGTGCTTGTTTTTTTAACCCTGCTATCTTTTACTATTATTTTTTAAGCTTAATCTCTCACTTATTGTTAATAGTAACCTCTTTTTTTTAGGCTGAAATTTTAGATACTTTCATTAGAAATGTCTCTGATTATACTTTTTCATCATTTTTCCTCAAGTAAGCTAATCCAAAAGTTTAGAATATGACCTTAGCTATATAAAATACTTGTTACTTCCAGAGACCTTATTCTATTTTTCTAGGTTTTCCTAAAGACAAGCAGTATATATACCAGTACCATATTAATTAACACTTAGGCTCTCCTAGAGATTATTAAAGTCTGTGAAATCCTGTGGACTCTACTAGTTACTCTAATATAAGCTAGTCTAGTATATAAAAAAGACAGAAATAAACCTTGAAGTATACCAAGTAATATTGGCTTGTTGTTATAATTGATTTCTTATGTCTTCAATGTGGCTAGCTCATAGACTATAGGTATTGGGGTTACTTCTTTCTAACTCAATGATTGGCTGTACCACATATTGTTTCAGTTAGTACCTCATATAATAGGCATAATTTCATTATGTTTCCTCATGTATTATGACTCATTTGCCTTGGCTATAATATATGGTCTTGAGATATATATAGCTGTAGATACACTCTTGTATTCTTATACTTTACCAATTGATCATCCTTCTACTTCTTACTCAAGTTTTTGCCTAAGTTACAACCTGAGCCAAGCTAAAGGCCATAATATTTGGTCAAGCATTGTTAGGCTCACCTTGTAAAAGGAGAGTGTATAGTAGTTAGGCTATTAGAATGTTTATGGTTTTAGACCATCAGGAAGACAAATAATACTTGTGGCATAACCCATAAACAGCAGGACAGATCAACATCAAGAAAACAATTTAGAGGTACTGTCAGAATGACTAGGATTATTAAGGATTATTAAAAAAGACATCTTGACAAAAATGATAGAAACAGAAATCACAGATGAAATGTTAGTAGCACTAGCATCAGCAATGGCATAGAACAAACAAGCAGTCATACCAAAGAGTATGGTCCTGGATCTAGGATAGTTTAACAGGAATAGAACAAAATTCAAAAACTGATGGAGAGGAATCTGATTATTCTTTAAGAGTAACAGAGTAACAGGAATATATAATAGGATAACTACAATCCTAGCCTGACTTAGAGGGGGCATAACTGGCATTTATATCTAGAAGAAGCTAGATAAGTTTAAAGAAGAAACAGATACTCAGAATTGGAATGAGTTTGTCAGAGAACTCAAGACAATATTCAGCAACAAAAGCAAGGCAGTAGATGCCAAATGGAAGATTGAAATGTTCAAACAGAGTAAGAAGCATATTGCTAATTTTATAATTGAATTCAAAACATTAGCCATAAAGGCAGAAACAGATGACTTACATGCTATATTCTTATTAAAGAAGAATATCAAGACAGATATCATAAAGATAATACTGGAATACCCACCAATAGCAGCACCAGAGACACTTAAAGAGTGGAAGGTGGCAATTACTTCAAAAGAACAAGGATACAAATCCATGGAAAACAGACAAGATTATAGAATAGGATCTGGAACAATATATGGAAAAAGAGGCATATACATGAATATTAGAAAAGCCAAAGACAACTTCAACAAAAACAAAAAGCCAAAGTGTTTCAATTACAATATATATAGATACATAGTAAAGAACTATAGAAAACCAAAGAAAGAATGAGATATAAGAAAGTGTTATAAATGTGATAAGATAGAGCATATTGCCAATAACTGCAAGATAAAACAGAAGATGAAGAATAGGAGTATTCAAGAAGAATCTGATGAAGAGAATAATAACAAGTAGGAGGGTTTTGTTAAAGGTTCAGAGTAGGCACAATACAACAAACCTTTATATATAATAATTCCCAAAATTGATATATTATTCCAAATCAATGAAACAACAAAGAGAGGGAATTAAACATCAAAACTAACATCAAAACAAAGAACAAAAAGAAACTACAGTTACAAGCACTAGTAAATTCAGAATATACACACACTAGAATTGACAAACAGCTAGTAAAAGAAGAAAAGATCAAGATAGAACCAATGAACAGATTATTCAAGGTCTTCGATACAGATGAAACCAAGAATGGAAAAGTTATATGATATGCACTACTGAAAGTTAAGATAAATAGACCATAAAGAAAACATTAATGTAGAATTTACAGATTTAAATGGTATGGACATGTTCTTAAGATATGACTGGTTGGTCAAACATAACCCAGAAGTAAATTGGAATATGGGAAAAATACAGTTCACAAGATGTCCAAAGACATACAGGATGCAATATCAAGATATATCATTCAAAACCAGAAGAATACAATCAACAGATAACTAGAACAAAGAATACCAAGAAATAGGAAAGGAACTAGACCTAATAAATCCAGAGAATCTTCCAGATTACATTCAACCACTCACACTTGTTCAACAAGAAGAAGTTAGAAAAGTTACCAGAAAGATGAAAATGAGACCACAAAATTAACCTAACAAAAAATGCACCCAGAAAGTTAAATGCCAAAACTTATGCTATAACAATAAAGAAGGATGAGGCATTGAACAAATACAGAGACAATATCTACTGGATGCTACAGAGAAATTTGAAGTCTGGACAGATCACAAAAATCTCAAGTACTTTTAAGAACTATACAAGTTAAATAGAAGACAAGCAAGATGATATTTGAAGTTGCAAGACTATGACTTCATACTATGACATATTCCAGGAAAAACAAATACAAACACAGATGTACTATCAAGAAAAGACCAAGTGGATACAAAAAAGAACAACAAGAACATCAAATTGCTCAAGAAAGAGTTATGGGCAAGAAGAGCAACCACAGAAGCAGAGATAGTTATAATCTGAAGAAATCAAGTGATAGAAGAAACCACACTATTGGATGAAATCAGAAGAAATTAAATAAAAGAATAGAAAGTTCAAAAGGAATTAGAAAAGAATAAAGGCCAAGCATAAGAAAATAATGGAATAGTCTATATGGATAGAAAGATTTATATTCCAAACAACTGGAAGATATGAGAGCAAGTTCTATAGGAAAATCATGATCTAGCTGATGTAGAATACTCAGAACAACAGTGAATACTTGAATTAATCAAGATGAACTATTAGTGGCCAGAAATCAAAAACAATATCAAGAAGTATATTCAAGGATATATCAAATACCAACAGAACAAAGTATAGCATATGAAAAAGGCAGAAGAACTCTACCCATTAGAAACACTAGAAGGACCTTGGCAAGAAATTAGCATCAATATTATAGAACCTTTATCAAAGTCAAATGAATTAGATGCAATAGTAGACATAATAGATTAGTTCATGAAAATGATTAGGCTTAAAGTGACAATAACAGCAATATCATTGAAGGACATTATAAAAATCTATAGAGACAAAATCTGGAAACTACATAGAGTATCACAAAAAGTACTTAGTAATAGAGGACCTCAATTCACATCAAAGTTCATGAAAGATTTAACCAAGGTATTGAGAACAAAACAAACATTATCTACAACATATCACTCTCAAACTAATAGCCAAACAGAACAAATTAACTAGGAGATCAAAGTATTCTTGTGATATTATGTGAACTATCAGCAAGATAATTGGACAGAATAGCTATCTACAGCAGAGTTCTAGTATAATAACAAGAGATATATGGTGACAGAACAGACTTCATTTGAACTTAATTTTAGAATACACTTATGGAAAGAAGACCTGATTATAAAAACAGAAATGCCAAAATTAGAAAAATTTCTTAAAGAACTACAAAGAAGCTAGAAGGTAGCAAAGAAGTCAATAGAAATAGTAAAAGAAGCTATGAAAAAATAATTCAATAAGAAAAGGAGGAATTCTTAAGAGTTGAAGATTGGAGATAACATGTGATTGAAGGCTAAAAATATTCATTCAAACAGACTCTCAAAGAAGTTGGACTAGAAAAGATATACACATTTCAAGATCTCAAAGGACATTGGTCAAGAAGTGTTTTAACTGGAACTATCAGAAGGATAGATGATTTACAACATGTTTAATGAAGACTTGCTGACACAATGCAAGAAATCACATTTCAAGGAACAACACATGGAACTAACACTACTATCAGACATTGTTAATGAAGAAAAAGAGTATGAAGTAGAAGAAGTTAGAAACCACAGAAAATAAGGATACAGCATGCAATTCTTAGTGCATTGGAAGGAATATGGCAATGAGCATAACCAATGGATATCTGAAATAGGATTACCACATACAAAGAAAGCAATTCAAGACTATTAGACAAGAGTTTCAAGTTGAAACCTATAAAGAAGGGAGATAAAATCCTAAATTAACATTTCAAATTATACTAACATTAAGAAATATTCAAATGGCTTATCAATTTTTCACTGTATCCACTCCTCCCAACCCATACATCTCTCACACTATCAACAACATGGATCTTATTACCACTCTAAACAATAAAAGAAAGGACTGGACAAAGAAGTACCACAAAATCATCAGAAGATTGAAAATGATAGCTAATATTTAACTTCAACTACAGAATATAATCTGATTAGCTAAAGTAGCAAACACTCAACTAGCAGAAATTGAAACTACTATTTTTCAAACAAGTGACATACACAAAATACAAATTGGTAGAAACATATTTAGTATACCAGGGGAACTATGAGATATTATCTAAGGAGATATGGAGAAACAAGCACACTACATCCAAGTCTTACTAGTTAATGAATTATATCAAGAATTACCTCAAGAAACACATTAACCAATGGATATCAATAAAGGAAAACAGAAAGAAGATGTTATTCAAGATGAAAAAGTGTTGCTATACAAACCTTACAACATATCTTCAAAAGAAAGTAGACCAAAGATACCAGAACCAATATTTATACAAGAAGAGATCAATAACCTGAAAAAATCCTTAAAGACATTACAATTATATCATATGCCAAGTCCACCCATCTAGAGAAGACATTCTGTTAAGCATAGTTCACACTAGAGGTGAAAGTCTGCAAGATAGACTCATAGATGTGTAGACTTGTGGAACAACCTTGGCTTCAGCTTATATGCTACACTGTCTGTCTACCACATGGTCACAACTTCAGATGATAGGGAGAAGTCTGAAAGAGGAGTGAGTACTGATTTGGTGTATTGCTATTGAACACCAGAGATTGAGTTCAATAAGAAGTTATCTTTGTCAATTATTAGACTAGCAAATTATAGTATAACTACTAGTCTTATATATGAGTCCCTACTATAGAAAATGCTCAGGGTTTCAGTGGTATAGCTCTTATTACCCCGAGTAGAAGTTTCAGTGTTAAGACACTAACAGAAATAACTCTGTTATGAAAGACCAAGTTGAATAGGAGTATCTCTGCTGTAAAAGACAGAATACCCAGATAGTTGCAGCACTGTCTTAAGGCATGTTATGAGAAAGGCAAGCTTGTATAATTGGAGATAATATCACTGTGGGAATGTAATTTCTGAATGGGTAGACTTGCATATGACAGTATTTCCCTCTTAGAACTGAGCCTTTGAAGTCCTATTAAGTTTATCCAAAAATCCCATGATAGTACTTAGGTCAACAATACATAAACAGAAAAGAAAGTTTTTTGCTCTTACTTTTGTATTATCATGTCTTCCCCTGTCCCCTCCAACATTTCATAAAACAACACTGAAGTGCTTGAAAAGCAATGGCAAGAAATGCAGTGGAGACATGAACAGCAGCAGCAGCTTCTGCTTCAACTGGAAGAAACAGTGAAGTTATGTTGTACTGAGCACATGGCTCAGAAAGCAAGGAGAAAAGTGAAGGCAAAGGCCAGAAAGGAAGCCAAGAGGAAAAGGGTTGTAGAAGAAAAGAAGAAAAAGAAAAAGAAAACATTGGAGTACCTCCAACAACTTTGAGACAAGGTGTTAGAGAAAGAAGCTGCTCTTTTGGAGAGCGTTGAAGAGTTCCAGATCATAGAACCTAAGTGTAAGGAAGTACCTTCAGATGACAGTGTGGACTGCCAGCCTTCCAAAAAGGCTTAAAGAAAACAACCAGCAAGATACTGAGAAGACATTAGAATCAAGCTGGGGGTGCTAATCCCTGTGAAAGATATGTACATGCTGGGCAGGACTACCTAGTACACAATTCAAGACGAGTAAAGAATTTTCTCTATGTTTTCTTTTTTACTGATAGCTTTCCCTTACCCAATCTCTAGCATGCATGGGGTATATTGCTATCAAGCAGTGGTGTGTACCCCACACTAATACCAACACTCTAGCCATGATCTCTACTTATGGCAGGATTCTAAATGCCATTGAAAAGGTACTCTGAGAACTAGTGGAGGAGTACTGAGGAGTCAGAAGGTTCTTCCAGAACTTGGTGGAGAGTCAAGAGAGGACCACAGCCTAGTTGAAGAGAATTAGGGCTACAATGGAGCAGAGATGGGGCTCAGAAAGAGAAAACAAGAAGAAGGAGAATAGAGATGAAGAAAAAAGGTCTGAGAATGGCCCTGAGGAAAGTTGAGAGGAGGGAACTCTGACATCTACCTTTTGTTAGAATAGTGGTCTTGTTAATAAATTTTTTTATTTTCTGTGATTTAAATATGTAAGTAATAAAATCAAGAAATTAAAATGAAAAGAAGTTTAAAAGTTTTGAAAAGAAACCCTGAAAAGTATACTGAAGCTGGAAGTTAATAAGAATAAGTGGACAGAATATACTAAGGAATTAATAAAGGAAATTCCTGTTGGAAAATGTGTAGAGACAGGGGACAAGTACAACAGTATGATCAGGACAGTGGGAGAGGACCAGGCTTAACGGGATATATGATGTAGAAGTCGGATACCAAGTCAGCAGTATGAGTGAGTTTGGATGCAGGAATCTATTCAGATTTGTCTCCAGTATCTTCATACCCTAGCCAGATCACCTTGTATAAGAGTTTGCATGCCTGTCAGCAATCAATTTTAGAATCCACTATCCAAAAAATTTCATATTCAGGTTCCCTGTCAATTATAACTAAAGCAGGGGCTAGTTGTATTCTTTCAGAGAAAGTGTTGAATATGGTGGGTTTGAATATGGACATATGGAAGACTAGGTGAACAGAATGCATGAACTCTGGAAGATAGAGGGTGAACAATAGTGTACCAGGCTGGGTGATAATTTTGTAGAGTCTGAGATATTTTTTGGCAAGTTTCTTTAAAGGCCAGATGGTTTGGAAAAGACAAAAACTTTGTTACCTACTTTGAAATCAGGAGTGGGAAAACATTGTGCATCAGCAGATTTCTGATAACACTGTTGGGTTACAGAGATTTTAGCTTTGAGGGTACTCTGTAATTTATTGAGGTCTATGGCAAAGTCATGAACTTGGGAAGAAGCAATCTTGCATTTGGAATGAACAGTGATGTTCAAATGATATCTCTTATTAGCAAAGAATAGGAAAACACTGGTAGTAGCACTTGAAGCATTATTGTAGGCAAACTCTATGGGAGATAGGAGTTCAGACCAGTTGTCTTGCTAGTAATTACAATATACATGGAGGTATTGCTTGAGGGTCTGATTTGTGCATTTGGTTTGTCTATCACCTTTGGGGTGGTAGCCTGAAGTGAAGTAAAGCTATATATTGAGAGCAGTGCCTAAAGATTGGAAGAAGTTTAACACAAACTCCAAACTTCTGTCAGAGATGATATGGAAAGGAATGCCATGTTTGGAAAACACATGAAGAATGAATAGACATACTAAGTCCAAGGACATGATGGTATCATAGGTAGAGATAAAGATCATCTGCTTGGTGAGCTGGTCAACTATGACTAAGATAGTGTCAAATTTGGAGAATGACAGAAGTTTCTCGATAGAAATGGAATTCCATGGTTGTTCAGAAATAGGAAGTTGTTTGAGAGATCTGTAGGGCTTGTGATGTTGTAGCTTGGATCATAATACAAGTAACTACAGGACTTGCAGAATTATTGTATATCAGTATGGAGACTGAGCCAGGAATATCTGTAACAGACTAATTCTAGTGTTTTGTTTTGACCAAAATGTCCAACAAGGATGTGATTATGATTATACTAGAGAATACATATGTGAAGGTTACCAGCAGATAGTACATAAATTCTGTTGTCAAGGAAGAGTAGACCGTTTGGATCTATAGACCACTGGCCATCTGTGGAGGTGTGTTTTGTAGTAATTAGATCACTAGAAAGAGCCACACGGATGTCTTGATGTAGGATGTCTAGATCTACAACTGTAGCTGCACAGAGAGAAGGAAAGAGAAGGATAGTAGCTTATATAAAGGCCACAAGTTGTTCTTGAGTAAAGATAGGTTTGAAGTTGTGAAGATTGACTGTAGTATAGCTAGTATTCCCTCCTTTAGGATAAATGTCCTATTATCTAGTAAGAGCATCTAGTTTGGTGCTAAGACAACTAAAGCAGAACTTAATAATAAGATTGAACTAGGAGAAGTACCTGGACTACCGTGCTTGCCTCTGAGCCAGAACCTTGATAGTAGAAAAATGCTTAAGGTTTTTATAATCTGTAACAATGTTAATGGAATAAGCCAGACCTTCCAAGTAGTGTTGCTAAATTTTGAAAGCTTCAAAGATAGCAAGCAATTTCTTGTCATAGTTCAACTCTACTGTAGTAAAAGTGCAGAAGTGGAAAGCTACCAGATAAACTTTATTTTCTTCATTAACAATAGAAATGTCAAGATTACAGAAAGTGGACTTAGCTTTTTCTTATTTTCTTATTTTTATTTTTATTTTTTTATTTTTAGAACTTAGGGTTAGGGTTAGTAACAACATCACTCAGTCATACATCAGTCACATCAGATGATATGGTGATAGTGACAGTGACACATTACATAATACATGGGAGGATATAGAAAGTTCTAAAAGAATGATGTCATACAATATGTAGAACACATGTTAACCTTAAGGCATACACATGGTTGTTTAGGGTAGGCTAGAAATAGCCTGCACAGACCATTAGGTATTAGTATATAAGGTAGACACTCTTATACAGAGCTCTTTATCGAGTTCTCTTATGTTAACCCTAATACAAGGTTCTTTTTATTGACCAGCTCTAAGGTCTTTAAGTTGTAACAAGAAAGAATTGCAGTGAGAGCATAGTCTAAAGCATCAGTTTCCATGATAAGTTGAGCATCAGAAATCCAATGAGTGAGAATAGGGATGGAAGTAAATGCTTTTTTGAGAAAAATGTAAATAAATTTTATAAAATATGATAAAGTTAATTTACTTAAAATTTATGCTAGATTGTTATTATTTAAAATATAGAAATTTTTTTATTTGTTTAATTAATACAATCAATAATTGGATAGTTTATAAATTATTCAATAATAATGTAAATCAAACATTTCATAAA
>Ga0157368_1000826_pt1 | contig 14078 bp, 17 predicted proteins | sample AttbisABBM3_FD_113146 | JGI IMG/M metagenome (GOLD analysis project Ga0157368, IMG submission 113146) | Fungus gardens microbial communities from leaf cutter ant in Botucatu, State of São Paulo, Brazil - Atta bisphaerica ABBM3 | ecosystem: Host-associated > Fungi > Mycelium > Unclassified ...
ACAAGAGAACTCAACAAGAAGTCTCTGCTAAATTAGAGTCCTATATATACAAAGTACACATGGTCTGTGCTACTAATAATTATGCCTACCCTTATGTCCATGCTACAACCTTATGTCTGCCTCATTTCCTACTTAAGGCTACTATGTTATATACATGTGCCCTGATGTCATCTTCTAGATCTTTTCTTCATATTCTAGGCCTATGACGTCACATCATGTGACATGTCATGTGACTGTGGTGTCATGTGCCTTTTCATCATCCAAAAGAAAAAGAAAAAGAAAACAAAATCAATATAAAATCAGAAACATAAAAGAAAAGAAAATAAAAATTGTTAGTGTTCAAAGCATCTCATAACAATGTGACTGTGGTCACATGACATGTCACATGATGTGAGGTCATAGGGCTAGAGTGGACTAAATAGATGGCATCAAGGAGTATATTAACCACATAGCTACCTCATGGTGTATGTTACAATTGATGTCTTAAGAATGCATTATGGAGATGGGCAGAGAGTATAACGACATGATTGGCTGTGCTGTAGTTGTTTCAGTCAGTGCCTCATATAGTAGGTACTTCTGCCTTGCTTCACCCTTATTGCTTTCTCATGTTATCTGACTCATATGTTGCATAGACTACACAATACTCTTTTTTTCTTTGTAGTATATATAGCATAGATACTCTCATGTATTCTTATGCTTTACCAATTCTATCATCCCTTATCCTCTCTCAAGTCTTTGCCTAAGTGCAACCTGAGCTCTAGCTTAAGGTTGTAACAGTGTATACATGGTGCACTTATAGACAACGCATAGACTTTAGGGTAGGATGTACAGTATAAGTGTAGTTGTAGCATGAACTACATGTAATAGTATATATAGGGTAGCAATCAAGTAGAGACTCCTTGTCAAGTTCTCTTGTGATCCTCACTTGATATCCTACTGAAAGATTTATTGCTTGTGTTGCTATTGATCTTTGTGACTAGTGGTTGCCACAACAATATGAGTCAATGTGGCTTAATCAATTACAAACAAGTTATTCAATAGCAGCAGGAGTAGTTGGCAACAATGCAGACACAAATTCAGGCCCTGCTAGTAGTGATGAAAAGAGTAACAGGAAAACCCAACACAGGGTCTAATATAGAAGTAGCTAAGCTACCAGTATTCAGCAGAAAAACAGAAAAGGTTGGAGGATTTATCATGGGATGTAGACTGTATTTGAAAATAAAGATGAGAAAAGTAATGGTGGAGAAATGGATACAATGGATATTATCATATATGCAGGGAGGATCAGCAGATGTATGAAAAGAGAACTTATTAGAGAATTTAGAAACAGGAGAAGTAGAGTTTAAGTCAGCAGGGAAATTTTTGTTAGAATTAAAAAAAGAATTTAGAAAAGAAGACAAAGAGTTAGTTAAGGTGGCAGAGCTCAGAAGAATAGAGCAGGGAGAAAGAACAATGGAGGAATTTGTATAAGAGTTCTGAAAAGCAGCTAGGAGTAGCAAATATAAAGAAAAGACTTTAGTAGAAGAATTCAAGAGGGAAATAAATGGAATGATAAGGAAGAAGATAATGGAGGCAGAAAGGTCCCCCACAAATATTGAACAGTGATATGAACATGCTACTAATTTGGATTGTCATTGGAGAGAAAGCCAAAGAGAAGAAGAAAAATTATAAGGAAGAAGGGAGTCAGAGAATCTAGGGCAAAGATAATAGAGAGGAATAGAAAATACACAGGGAGGGTTCAGATCACAAATGGCTCCACTACAAGTATGGCCCAGGAAACAGGAAATACAGTAAGCACTGGTAGGACCTGCACTGATAGAAGGGGTAGAAAGGACAAATGCAGTGGTAGTTAGGAATTCTCTGCAAGAATAAGAAAGAGGCAGAGGAGAAATAAGGAGAAACCCTTATATAGTGGCTGTGGACAGAGGAAGAAACTGTCATAGCTGTGGAATATTTAGTCGTCTTACATGGAATTGTAAAAGACAGGAAATTATAGGCTAAGAAAGGAGGGTAGGATACAAGAACAACCAGAATGCAAGAAATGATTTAAATGGGAAAAGAGATTTAATAGTCCTTGATTAGGTCTCAATAGTTATAACAGATTTGCAATACTTAGTAGAGTAATAGGAAATACATCCTGCTGCAATCTGGACAAGAAGACATGTTAAGAAAAGTAATAGTGAAGATTGGTTTAGAAAAAATTGACATGCAAGAAAGAGTGACAGTAGAAGTGTTGTTAGACAGTGGAGCAACAGAGTTAGTAATGAGTTCTGAATTTGCAAGGAAACAAGGGTTTAAGATAAAGAAAATAGAAAAACCCATATATGTAAGGAATGTGGATGGCTCCTTTAACAAGGAGAGACTTATCAAGCATATAGTATAAGTGAATATTTATTATCAGAGATATAAGGAGAGGACAGAGATTGATGTAATTAGGGAACAGAAGTAGAGCATAATCTTGGAAATAATATAGCTTGCTCAACACAACTCTGAGATTGATTGGAGAACAGGAGAAGTAAAAATGATGAAGTGTCTAGAAAAATATGGAAAGCAGTAGAAACTGAAGCAAAGAAAATTAGGATGGGAAAAACAAAAGGAGGAAAAGAAGAAATAAGAAGAGAAGGAGCAGAGAAAGGAAGCAGAAAAGAAGAAGAAGAAAAAAAAGAGAACAATGGAAATCAAGAAAATAGCAGAGAAATAGGAAATATAGGACAAAGAGGAGGAAGTGGCAAAGTTAGAGGAAGAAGCAAGAAAACTGGTACTAGAATATTTCCATAAGTGAATTCACATCTTTGGCAAGAAAAAAAGTGAAAGAATGCCCACAAAAAAAACTCTGGAATCATACAATAGAAATGAAAAAAGGGTTTATGCCAAGAAAGGGGAAGGTGTATCCACTGTCAAGAGAGGAAAAAGAAGAGATATGCAAGTTCATATTAGAACAATTAAGAAAGAGGTATATCAGACCCTCAAAGTTACTTCAAACAGCACTAGTGTTCTTTGTAAGGAAAAAAGATAGAAGGAAACATATGATATAGAACTATAGGTATCTTAACAAGTGGACTATCAAAAATAATTACTCTTTACCTCTTATTTTGAATATTATAGAAAATATAGGTACCAAGAAAGTATCCACTAAATTAGATCTATAATAGGACTATAATAATATATGGATAAAAGAAGTGGATGAGTGGAAGATAGCATTTATAACTCCAGAAGGGTCATTCAGGCCAACAGTGGTATTTCTCAGATTAACAAACTCACCAGCAACATTTCAGACCATAATGAATGAAATTCTTTGGAACTTCATCAACACTGAAAAGATAGTAAGTTTCATAGATGACATAATCATAGAAATAGAAGAGGAAGAAGAATATGATGAAATAATAGAAGAAGTAGTGAGAAGATTAGTAGAAAATGACCTTTATATGAAACCAGAAAAATACAAGTAGAAGATACAAGAAGTTGGATTCTTAGAAGTAGTGACAGGCTGGAAGGAATTAAGATGGAAAAAGAGAAGGTAAAAGAAGTACTGAATTGGCCAACTCTGCAAGGAGTTAAAGATGTACAGAAATTCTTGGGGTTGGCAAATTATTATCACTGGTTTATTAAAGATTTTATAGTAATAGCCAGGCTATTACATGATATAGTGAAAAAGAATCAGAAGTGGGAATAGATAGAAAGACAGAAGAAGGTATTTCAGGAGTTGAGGGAAAGATTCACAAAAGAACCAGTATTAGCAGCACCAGACTTAGACAAAAAAAATGAGAATGGAAGTAGATGTATTAAATTATGCTATAGAAGGGGTATTATCTATGGAATGTGAAGATGGGAAATGGAGGCCAGTAGCATTTCTCTCAAAATCTCTAAATGAGAAAGAGAGGAATTATAAGATTCATAATAAAAAGATATTGGCAGTGACAAGGGGATTGGAAAACTGGAGGCATTTACTAAAAGGTACAAAATTCAAGTTTGAGGTCTGAACAGATCATAAAAACTTAGAATATTTCATGAAAGCATAGAAGTTGAACAGAAGACAAGCTCATTGAACACTCTACCTGTCAAGATTTGACTTCACCTTGAAACATGTATCAGGAACAAAAATAGAAAAGATAGATGAACTTGTAGAAGACTGGACTGAAAAGTAAGAATAGAAAATAACAATAGTAATCAGAAATTAATTAAAGAACAATGGATTTATAACTGAGTTGAAGTAGTAATAGAAGAATTAGAAGTAAATATAGTAGAAAATATTGAAAGGGGACAAATAGCAGATAGAAGAGAAACTGGTGTTAAAGAAAGAAAATGTATATATGCTAAAAGATAAAAAGTTGGGAGTAGAGGTAATCTGGTTATACTATGATGTACCCATAGCTAGACACAGTAGAAAATAGAAAACAACTAAGTTGGTAACAAGAAATTATTGGTGGCTGGGGGTAACAAGGAATGTAGGATGATATGTAGAAAGGTGTGATATATGTCAGTGAATGAAGAATAAGACAGAGGCACTAACAGGGAAGTTGAAGTTGAGTGAAGTATCTAAAGTACCATAGACATACTTGACAGTGAACTTCATTACAAAGTTACTATTAGTAGCTGGAAAGAATACAATTCTAGTGGTCTGTGATAGGTTGTCAAAAAAAATACACTTTGTAGCAATGACAGAAGGTACATCAGCAAAGGGATTGTAAAAGTTGTTCAGAGATAATATATGGAAGTTGCATGGATTACTAGAGAGCATAGTATTAGACAGGGGACTACAGTTTGCAGTGGAGTTGACTAAGAAATTGAATAGAATGCTGGGATTAAAACCAAATTGTTGACAGTGTTCCATCCACAAATAGATGAACAAATGGAATAGATGAACCAAGAATTAGGACAGTATCTTAGATTCTTCATAGATCATAGACAAAAGAACTGGCCAGAATAACTAGTCTCAGCAGAATTTGCAGTAAATAACAAAGCACATTCAGCAACCAAAGTCTCCCTGTTTATGGCAAACTATAGTAGGGAATTAAGAATAGGGGTGGATATTAGGAGAAAAGGGAAAATGGAAAATATAACAGAATTTGCAAAAAGGATAAAGGGAGTACAAGAGAAAGTAGAGACAGCATGAAGAAAAGTACAGGAAGAGATGAAGCAACAAGCAGATAGAGAGAGAAAGGAGACAGAGATATGGAAAGTGAGAGATAAAGCAATGTTAAGTACAAAGAACTTAGTTTTCAGAGAACATCTAGCAAAGAAGTTAGTAAATTGAAACATCAGCCTGTATCTTATTGAGGAAGTGGTGTCTACTAATGTAGTCAAATTACAACTGCCTACTTCAATGAGAATTCACCTGGTTGTGAATATTAGTCAAATAGTATAATACAAAGAATAAGTAAGAGGATAAAAGATAGAAGAAGTAAAACTAATAGAAGTAGAAGAAGTCAAAGAGTGGAAGGTAGAAAAAATACTAAATAAAAGGAAAATAAGAGGGGTTGTGAAGTACTTAATATAATGGAAGAGATTTATGGCAGAGCATGATAGTTGGAAAAGGGAGGAAGACTTAGAGAATATGAAAGAAGTAGTAGTAGAATTCAAAGAAAGAATAAATACAGAGGTCAGATGATAGGAGAAGTTGGATGTGGTGGAAGAAAGAAATTTTAAGAGAAAGGAGTTACTAGAGAAATCTATGACAAAGATGTTGTATGAATAGAACAATGGAAAATTTGAGAACGAGTATTTAAAAAGGCTGAGAAGAACTGACAGAAATGTTTATATGAGAATTGTAATGACCTTAAGCTAGAGCTCAGGTTGCAACTAAGGCAAAGTCTTGAAAAAGGATAAGGGGATTGTATAAGTGGTAAAGCGTAAGGATACAGGAGTGTATCTACACTATATATACTACTAGTCATTAGAACCATGAGGTGTAATACATAAGTAAGTGGTGAAGAGAAAATGAGGACTAGGTTAGGTTGTAGCACCTACTACATGAGACACTGACCGAGACTACTTTGGTGCAGCCAATCATTATCGTCATATCCTTTGCCCATGTCCATGTTGTCTCCTTGAGATATCAATCGTAATAAGAATAGCTATGAAAAGAATATATCAGACTCTCTAAAGTTAGTTTCTCTAAAGGAAAAACCTTGAAAGAGGGGTAATATCAGAGTTGAAAACAGTGGACTCTAATTATTTTTCCTTTCTCATTTTCATTTTTCTTTCCCTTCTATTTATTTTATTTTATTATAGAACAGAGAATTAGGGTTTAGCATGACATCACATGTCATAGAAAGTTCTAGAAGAATGATGTCATATAGCATGTTCTACATATATTGACCTCATAGTATACACATGTCTCTTTAGAGTAGGCTGGAATAGAATAACATGAACTATGAGCCAAAATGTATATTTCAATCTTAAGAAATTTGAATTGTAACAGTTTTACTATTAGAGTAACTAGACAGAGATATGGAGTTTATACTTCAAGCTCTAGAAAAAATACAAGCCATATTGTTTAGCTAATATATAGGTAGAGCTTATCTCTAAAAGTAACCTAAGAGATATTAAGAGCAATTCATACTTGCTGGGATTATCTATAGATAACATGAAAGATAAGTTGGGTTAGAAGATAAAATTGGAAGATAGGTTGAAAGAGTACTATATGAATAAGATAATCTTGGCTTTAATAAAAGATTTTTGTGCCTAGCCTAACTTTTTGCATAGTTATATTTTAGAAGAGGAAATTCAGATATACTTAGAGCAAGTGTGGAATCTAAGTTGATTATAAGATTAAGGGGCTGTTCATGATGGCTAACATTCTTAAATATAGGAGTATTAATCCAATAATATTCTACTACTGCACATACTTTGGGTTGTTATTCAGAACTCCATGGAATTGATAAGTAATGCAGGGTTTGGTCTTCAGGTTGATAAATGATTGGAGTGGAGTGTGATCTACACTGGAAGAAGATAGAAAAAGTATAAATGTCAGATAGTATAACAAGAAACAGAATGAAGTCTCTTAAAGACAGTAGCTATTCTAAATACTCTGGAGTACATCTTAATTTTTCAAAACAATGCTGACATAACTAAGAAATAATAGTGTTCAGGTTGTCAGAAATTCTGATGAAAATACTTGGAATATTAGCTAGAAATAGCTGAGACTTATCTGGTGATGAAAGCAGATACATGATAATAAGATAATAATTGTATAGATGATGTAAGAGGACCTGAGAATTTCCATTGTATTTAGCTAAGCAAGCTCCTTCAACTCTAATTCTCATAGACTTTGCTATGGACTTTTCTACTCTCCAGTACTACTAAACTCTGCTGTAGAACCTATAGACTTTATGATCATTGATCTCAAACCTTGCCCTCTCACCTCATTTATTGAAAAGACCCCTTGAATCATTTTACTATTCCTTTATACTATTATTCTGATGCTAGCTCAGTATTGTTCTGCTATACTGCAATGAATAGTAGAGTATTTAGAACATTAGCTACTTTTAGAAAATCTCATCCTATTCTTTTAGGTTTTTCTAAAATGAATTGTATTTGATTATTAGCTACTATAATATAACTTAGATTTTCTAAAAATGTAAAACCCTGCATAACTCTGTGGGCTTTATTCAGTCATTCTAACAAATAGTGACAATTGTTAGAGTTTGAGTATGGGAATAACACAGTTGATATAATAAACTTTAAGAGTTTGATAACCAAGTTTAGGATAAACAGAGAATAAAGCTTTCTAAGTGAGAGTTGTTATATGTGTTATGGTATGCTTGAACTCTAATATTTTATTTTTATTTTATTTTATTTTTATCTATTTTCCTTGATTTGATTTTCCTTTCTTTTTCTTTTTCTTTTTGGATGATAAAGAGATATGTGACTGCAGTCACATGATGTCATAAGCCTAGAATCTGGAAGAATGATATCAAGGTGTATGTCAACAGCATGTTCATCTCATGGTGTATACATTGTGCACTTATAGATGACACATGGACTTTAGGTTTATCACTAGCACAGACTATTTATGTATCATGTAAATAGTATAGGAATACAGTAGAGACTCCTTGTTGAGTTCTCTTGTGATCACCATGAGATACTTCATCTTTGTGTTTACTTAAGTAATCTATTGGTTATCTTGACTAGTGGTTGCCACAATAATATGGGTTTGATCTAGAGACATAAATTAGAAGTACTGGTATACTAGCTAACATACCTAGTTATCCTGTGCTCTTATATTATAGTCTGAATAATAGGACAACACAAATGACTTTTCTATGGATTTTCTAGGCATATAGTATAGAAGGAAGTCAAATCTTATGAAGTAAAGTGTTATGATCCTAAACTTAGTTATGAACTGCTCTAATTTTATCATAGACTTTAGAATAAAAGTAGAAGTACTATACACAGACCAAGTGCAAAATGTATAAGTAGTAGCTCAATCTAATAGAACTCCTTGTTGAGTTCTCTTATTAACCCTACCCTATCTTGATTATGAAGTGATTGCTACAACAATAAAACTCAATGTTGAATTCTTTAGTGGCCTCTTATCCTGAGGCCTTGCTTTTCTTACTCTCTTTTCATTCTTGACTAATAGTTATGATGGCCATCTGGACCCTAGGCATATTTTAATTGTCTCATTATCTTTTCTTTATTGACCACAAATTAATCAATTATTACGTGATGTTAAGTCACCTATTTGTACTAGTGCCTTGTTATAGTGTCTATGCACGTGTGATGATATGCAAAAAATAGCCGAAGAGAAGAACCGACAATTATTCACACGTTCAAACAATAGCAGTGATTATTATCTTCTGTAAAGTATCGATTCAATATGAGGTTTTTCCTGGTGATTCGTTCTGGGCTTTCTGTAGCAGACAGGGATGTAATTGAGTCACTGGAACCTGGACTAGTCATTACAAAATGATGTCACACTTGTCTAACATGCCTATTTTGATCATCAAAGATGGCTGGATCAACAATCCTGCCATGATCGTGCTGATGAGAGGTATGCAGCAATGAGTGTGAGTGCAGATGGCTGTTCGCGGTGTTGAGATTCCACAGGCAATGTTGTGTAGGTGTAGGTGGCGGTGAGGAAACCTGTTATAGGTCTCTCTCTAGCGTCCATGTTGCCTTCACATAGTGTGCCTCTGCGCAGCGACTTCCCTGTCTCGTTTTGATCAACGCTTCCCAGGATATTTGTAACGTGCCCGGCTTGTATGGGCATTGCCGATGTGGAAGGTCCATTATTTATAGCTGCCTTTCTGCCCTGAAAACAAAAAGAGATCTTGATCCGGGTGCTGCATACATATAAGATAGGCCCTGGTTCTTGTATCTTTGATTCCCGAACCTTCCAGTGGCAACTTTCTACAACCTCGAGAAGTTATGAACACGACGTTATCAGGAAGAACTCTAGTATTGTGCTTTGACGGAACATCAGATCAATATAGTGCATATGTAAGAACCGACACTTCTCTTTCCATCCTCACTTCTGGATCATTTTCCGAACCCACAGAATACGAACGTCCCGCGACTGTTTGCACTTCTGAAAAAAGACGATCCAGCTAAACAACTTTGTTACTACCAAGCCGGTATCGGGACTTGGTTCAATCCGGGTGTTGTGGGACCGATGTTTCGATGGGGAGCCAAAGTACTTGACGAGGCATTTGCTTGGTATCTTGATGCGCACGTGATAGATGGATATAAGTTTATCATGAACAATTGGAAGACTGGTGACAGAATCTGTTTGTTTGGTTTTTCGAGGGGGGCGTATACGGCTAGAGCATTAGCTGGATTTATACACAAAGTGAGTTACTATATGGATCGAGTATGAATAGTGCTGACACGGTGACATAGATTGGATTATTGTCGACGGGTAGCGACGAGGAGATTCCGTTCGCTTATGAGTTGTATAAGAGGCAAGATAAAGAAGGGATTAAATTAGCAGCTGGTTTTAAGAGAACATATTGCCAGAACCAGGAAGTGAAGATTGATTTCATTGGTGTTTGGTGAGTGCACGATTTACCCGCAAGTGAATGGTTTTACTTACTTTTATGTCAGGGATACAGTGGCTAGCGTAGGTCTGCTCGCGGGCCGTAGTCTGCCTTTTGTCACCACAAACAATGCAATCAAAACATTCCGGCATGCACTCTCCCTCGACGAGGTAAGTCAGAATTTGTTCACTCTGGTCAAAATTGTGTCGACAGGTTACCTCAGCGCAGAGCAAAATTCAAAGCTAATCAGTACCACAAGGTCGTAACTCCGGATAGAAATACTGCAGAATGTCCAGAACTTACTCGCTCCAAGGCTTCGGATATTAACCCCAATAAGAAAAGATCACAGGAACATAGCAGAAAAGAGATTTCACCCTTCCATTTCCAACCATCGTCACCTCATAAAGGTGGAGAAGCAGATATTTACGGCAAATGTGATGTCTTAGAAGTGTGGTTCGCAGGGTGTCATGCAGGTATGCAGGTCTTCGCACTCGCCACCGAAATGAGCACGTACTACTTGAATGAGTGCAGATATTGGTGGCAGTGCAGTACCCAATGACATGCCACAAGGTTTGTCAGATATTACCCTGCGTTGGATGCTCCGTGAAATTGTCAAGTCACAATGTGGAATCCTGTTTAATGACGACGCATTACGGGAAGCAGGAATAGTTTTGGTGATGGACGATAGTGCGATCAAGGACCAGGATAGTGAGGACGCTCTACGGCCATTGCACGATGGTCTCAAGCAGTGGTGGATTCTGGAAGTTTTGCCTATGAAATTCATGTGGCAAGATCTTTCTGGAAAGTGGATAACCAGGATTAGGTAAGTTCGGTGGGCAATTTGGGTGAGTTAGCTGAAGTCTTCATTGTAAGATGCAATCTGGGTCGAGGAAGGGTTATCCATGACCATTGGCCGATGTTCCACAGTTCGGTCAAGACACGGATGGAGTCGAAGATAGCTTACAAGCCTCGGGCACACTGGAAATCCGGAACTGAAGTGTATGTGTCGTGACGGAAAAACATCAGATAACTTCCATCAGCCCGCTCCCGAAGCTCAGATCATCAAGTTTCCTTGTCCCTGTCTGACATATTTCGATGTCAGCGTTTGACATGCTGATACTTAGATCACAGTTATCCCCTGTCTCGTCTCTAGATATCAGCGTTGAATCCACAACTGTGTGAAGAGTGCCTTATGAGAGTTACAATGTCCATGGCGTGTTTCATGTCTTGTTATGGCACCAATCCAGATGTGGTGCTCACACAGCCAAGTCCCTGTATACCAAAGACATCACGTGCTGAACCGTAAGCTTTCTTTCCACCACCTGCGATGGCGACGGCGGCCCCACTGCGCAAGAAACGCAACTTTCGTGGCCTTCAGCTCCAGGTCAACGATCCTCCTGCTGTTCCTTTAAACCCTCCCAAAGTTTCTCTGAACCTCGCAAATATTCAGCCTCTGAATATTCGGAAATCTTCACAAACACCAATAGCTGCCAAACCCTTGTCCACACTACCTGAAGAAACAGCCTCGTTGCCAGAAGCGACAAGTCCAGATGATATTGTAACCCCAGTGTCAACTTTGTCATCAAGGGGCGTGGCCCGTGGTCTGGGAAAACCACCTGGAGGTAGGAAAAGACCTCCGCCAATGACTCTCCAGGCGCCGAAATTGCCACCCTCGAATATCAATGTCGTGTCCCTATCGTCTGTCATTGCGACAGATGAAAGCAACGCTGTCACAGTGGTGAATGCAGCTGCTAGCGTGAGTTCGGTGCCGAACACTGCATCATTTACTAGTCGGAGGAATACCTATCATGCCCATCTTTCGAATGCTTTGGCAAATTTGGATATGAATAGGGAGATAAAATTTGAGCTCAAAGCTGAGGACTTGATGGACTTGCAAGAGCTGGGGGCCGGAAATGGTGGGAGTGTCAAGAAGGTAGAGCATATGCCTACAGGAACGATTATGGCTAAAAAAGTGTGTCTTCATGTAAATGTTGCTGCTCTTGTTGCTGAATGCACCTAGATTGTGCTCATAGATGCAAAGCCATCAGTAAGGAAGCAGATTCTACGGGAGTTGCAGATCATGCACGACTGCAAGTCCAAGTATATCATCTCTTTCTACGGCGCATTCCTCGCGGATCCCAACATCTGCATCTGCATGGAGTTCATGGATCGAGGGTCTTTAGACGGAATTTACAAGAAGATGGGCCCCATTGATATCGACATTGTCGGCCAAGTCGCTTTGGCCGTACTAGAAGGTCTGACGTATCTCTATGATGCCCACCGCATCATTCACCGTGGTCGGTTCTAGTGCACAAGTGATACATGTCCTCAATGACCGACTCATATTTGCAGATATCAAACCTTCAAATATATTGTGCAACTCTCGTGGGGAAATCAAGATATGTGATTTTGGTGTTTCTGGAGAGCTCATTAATTCGATTGCGGACACGTTTGTCGGTACTTCGACGTATATGAGTGTATGTTTTTTTGCGCTACGTTCTTTCGGTGAGAATTCTCATGAGTATTTGATAGCCTGAACGAATACAGGGCGCTCAATACACTGTTAAATCTGATGTGTGGTCGCTTGGCATCTCACTCATTGAATTGGCACTAGGTCATTTCCCATTCGCGGAGTCTAATTCTGACCAGGATGATTCCGATCTGTCGGACCTGGAGGGAACGCTCTCACCAGGACATCTGCCTGCACATGTGAATTCTTTCGGTACGGGGACGCATGGGGCCAGTAACGGGAATTCTTCGCTTGAATTGACACGACAGGCGCGAAGGGAAGAGAGAGAGAAGAGAAAAAAGAAGGATAAGAGGAAGAGTAAAGGTGTGAGTTTGCAGGGTAGTGGGATGACAATGAGCATTTTGGAGTTATTGCAACATATTGTGAACGAGCCTGCGCCCAGGTTGAATAATGGACCTTGTGGAGAGGGTAAATTTCCAAGGATGGCGGATGAGTTTGTTGAGTGTTGCTTGTTAAAAGATCCAGATACAAGGTGGACACCGAAGGATCTTTTGGTGAGTGACAGTATGAGCGTTTTTGACTGGCCATCGTCAGACTGAGGCTTCTTGATTGACAGAAACATAAATGGATGGATTATTCAAGAGTGGCAGATGTCGATCTTGAAGGATGGGCTAGCACGTTATAATCTCCTTCGATACCTTAAGTTTGTCTGTCCCTAAGTGTACTGTATGCGGGTTTCTTTGCCAGTATTTATCAAAGAATTCAAGAAGTGAATAAATTTGGGAGATCCAGCGCTGAGCATCTGATCGGATCAAAACAACCAAAAACATAGAGGAAGTGGATTTGTCAGTAAGTAAACACATTTGAGGCTTTTTGGTTTCTTCTAGTGATGGATTGGAAACTTTTAACTGTTGAAATTGGAGCAGAGTTAACCAACAAGAGGTCCTAACAACCTAGTAAGTCTCTTGCAAGGAAGCAGTTAATTGTGGACAATTTGTTGTGGCAACCACTTATCACAATGACAAATGATAATACAAACGAGTAAATCTCTTAGTAGGATATAGAGTGGGAAGTTCACAAGAGAACTCAACAAGGAGTCTCTGCTAAATTAGAGTCCTATATATACAGAGTACACATGGTCCATGCTACATCCTCATGTCTGCCTCATTTCTTACTCAAGGCCACCATGTTGTATACATGTGCCCTGACATCATCTTCCAGATCCTTCTACTGTGTTCTAGGCCTATGATGTCACATCATGTGACATGTCATGTGACTGCGATGTCACATGCCTCTTCATCATCACTGAAAGGAAAAAGAAAAAGAAATTTAAAAGAAAAGAAATATAAAATCAAGAAAAATAGATAAAAGGAAAAGAAAAATGTTAGTGTCCAAAGTGTTCTATAACACAATTGTAATGACTAGAAGTCAAAAATCTACCCTAAACACTAGTACTCATTATTTAAGTTCAGTAGATACACTGTGTGTTATGAACTTATTCCTTAGGGTTGGAGATAAGAACAACTCTTGTATTAGAGAAACACAAGAGAACTCGATAGAGTTCCAAGTACAAAGTAGTCTACCTTATATACTAATTCCCATGGTCTGTGCTAACTACTGTGCACCCT
>Ga0157368_1000828_pt1 | contig 14060 bp, 7 predicted proteins | sample AttbisABBM3_FD_113146 | JGI IMG/M metagenome (GOLD analysis project Ga0157368, IMG submission 113146) | Fungus gardens microbial communities from leaf cutter ant in Botucatu, State of São Paulo, Brazil - Atta bisphaerica ABBM3 | ecosystem: Host-associated > Fungi > Mycelium > Unclassified ...
CATACCAAATCAGCACTCACTCCTATCTTGGACTTCTTCCTATCATCTGAAGTTGCAATCATGCAACAGACAGATGGTGCAGCACATAAGCTGAAGCCAAGGTCATTCCACAAGTCTGCTCATCTCCAAGTCCATTCTGTGGACTTTCATCCTGGTGTGAACCATGCCTGACAAAGAGTTCCAGTAGGCACTGGTAGAGTCTGCTTTAATAGAAGAAGTAGAAAGAATGAATACAATCATAGTAAATCTACAGCAGTAGTAAGTAGGGTTTGTGCTAAGATATGACCCATATGCTATGGATATAGATAGGAAAAGAAATTGTTACAACTGTAGAAGATTCAGACATATTGCAAGATACTGTAAAAATTGAAGGACTATTGAGTAAGAGAGACAAATAAGCTATCAGAACAATGATGAATATTTAAAAGAGGAGAAAGTGTTTGTGTTGAAAAAGAGAAAGATATATTCATTGTCAGGAGAAAAAGGAGAAGAGATATATAAGTTCATAAATAAAAATGAAAAAGAATAAAACAAAATAAAAATAAGTCCATCATTCACAACTCTAACATGCTATGCTGTCTGTCTGCTATAGGGTCACAACTTCAAAAGTAAAGTAGAGTCCAAAAAGAGTAAGTTTTAATAAGTGGTGTATTATTAAAGAATACTGGGGTTGTTGTTCAACTATTATTGTTGTTATTACTTTAGAATAGATTATTGTAAATATATACAAACCAACATTTAGAGTGTATAAAGTAGACTATTTTATAGTAAAATACCTTTTAACTTGCTTTTTTTGCAAAATCTGTACTTATAACTAGATCTGTTTCTTTACTGTCTAGAAATACCTCCACTATTATCTCTTTCCATCTATTCACTCCTTAAGAGGTTTCTTTAAATTTAGTATACTAGCTTGTATTACTATTATATGCTAAGTACAGCCCTATCAATAACCCATCTTCTATGGCAGTGTTATCTTTCTGTAAGATTTCACACATAGCCTGTTTTTCACAGTAGTGCTATTTCTTTGTAACATATCTATTGTATAACTGTTTTCTATAGTGGTATAATCTCTTATTTAAACCCTCCAAATACTTGGTTTTTCATAATGGATATCTGATTATCAGACTAGTGAATACATAGTGCTTACTAGTCCCTATATACAAGTATAATAAATAGAGAACTCAGGAGTTTTAGTATACAGCTTCAAGTAGAAGTTCTAGTAGTAAGTTACTAACAGAGGTTAGAAAAGAAGAACTTTGCTGTGAAAGACTAAGTTGGAAAGGAGTAAACTCTGCTATAGAAGACTAAGTACTTATAGAATTCAGAACAGAGTATGATACTGCTATGAAAGATAGGCTTTTATTGAAATTGGACTTAGCATATGACACTGGACTCTATTATTGTAGATAGAAAAGAAAAATGGGAAATAGAACAAGTTTTAAATAGTTGATAATACTACTTTTCATACTAAACAAAATAGTAGAGTCTTATTACTTAAATTTCTATACTCTGTAATTTATTTAAGCAACAGACTTTAAGCAGATTAATTTTTGATTAGTGTCTTTTACTTTGAGCTATAGCAATCTAGAAGGGGAAATTTCAGAAACCACCAATATAAACTTAGTTGTTTTGCTCTTTTTCTATTTTCTCTTCTTTATAGTTGAGTTTTCTCTTTTTTCTTCTTTAAACTTAGTTAAAAAAACATGATGTTACATTATATATTATGGTTAAAATGTCACATGAGTCACAGTCATATGGTCATGTAACATAATAGAATATTATAGATACTACCAAAAAGTCTTTGTTATAATTTTATGTTTTTGGAATATAACTAGTTGGTCAAGCATAATCTAGAAGTAAATTAGAACAAAGAAACAATACAATATACAAGACGTGTGAGAGAATACAAAACATAACATTAGAGTATTGTGTTTATATCAAGAACTAGAGAAATGAAACCAATAGAAGAAATAGATAAAGAATACTAGAAAATAGGCAAGAAAACCAGATCCAACAAATCTAAGGAACTTACCAGAGTACATTTGATCATTTATACATCTATTCAACAAGAATAAATTTGAAAAGCTACCAGAAAAGAAGAGAATAGGACCACAAAATCAATCTACTGGAAGATATACCAAAAGAGTTAAATGCTAAAGCTTATGCCATGACAGTCAAAGAAGATAAAGTTTTAAACTAATGGCTAGAAAAACAGCTCAAAATAGGATTAATAGTGGAATCAAGCTTAAGATATATAATACCATGCTTTGACATTCCAAAGAAAGATAGATTCCTACAACTAACAAGATTACAGAAAGTTAAAAACAAGATACTATTAGAGAAGTAATCAACAAACTCAAAGATGTAAAATACTTTAACAAATTGGATCTTATCTAGGAATACTTTACAATCACACAATCACTACCTCATGTTTTACAGAAGCTTGTTGTATGCTAAACATGTGCTGGAGTTTGTTTTATCCTCATATAGTAGTAGAGATTTCCTTATTTTCTTCTTCTTTATTGTTTTCTCAAGAACATATAATGTATTCCTCATGGTCAATAGATATATATAGTTGTAGATACAGTCCTATATCTTTATGCTTTACCAATTTATCATCTCTTCTACTCTTACTCAAGTCTTTGCCTAAGTTGCAACCTGAGCCAAGCTTAAGATTGTAACATCTATCTCATGTCTTACAGATATTTGTTTTATACATACCATGACTTGAACATATATTGGGGTTCATTTCACTTTTGACTTTTATTTACTGTGCCTTGTGTTCTCCTTATGTTATATCAGTCAGTGCCTTATAATAGTAGTAGAGGCCTTCTCATGTTCTCCTTACTTCTTGTCAGACATAGTTTATATTAGAAGATAAAAGTCTACAGGATTAGCTTAAAGATATATAGAGTGTGGAAACTCCATACAAAAAGTTCAGTGATGCAGACTTTTAGAATAACCTTGGCTTCAGCTTATATACTATACTGTCTGCTATGTTGGTATAATTGAAGACTAAGAGTTAAGTCAACAAAAGAATCTTATATTAGATTAACATAAGAGAACTCAATAGAGTTCTAAGTACAAAGTGTCTACCTTATATACACTGGGCTGATAGTCTGTGTTATACTAAACCTAGTCTATTCTAAAGTATATATGTTATCCATAAGATCAATATATAGTAACTATGTTATATAACATTATTATTCTGAAATCTTCTTTGTCCTTCTGTGTAATATGTGATCATGTGACTGTGACTGTGACATATAATAGATATGTAACACAGTATCATGTTATATGATATTATACTAACTTCTAATTCTAAGTCTAAAAATAAGAAAATAAAAAATAAAAAAGAGAAATAAAATGAAAATAAATAGAGTTCACTATCTTCAACTTTAACACATGTAGTTGCAACTTCAGATAAGATGATAAAGTTCAAAAGAGAGTTAAGTACTAAGAGTAGTGTTGTCACAAACTTCATTCAGCTTATATCTCCACAACTAGTAGACTGGTTTTTACAAACTAAGTTGTACTAGAGAGTCCCAAATGATGGCTATCTGCATATATATGGGATGTACAAAAGTGACAACAGACTACTAAGATATCAAACCATCAGTAACTACAAGTTTCATTGGCTATTATCTCAGAAACAACTAAATAAATTCTCACAATCAAAGTTGCATTAAAAAATGCTTATTAAAAAGTTTCTAATAATATATTATACATCATATAGAGATCAGTATTTATAGAAATATAAGTATATCAATATAGTGATATAATTAGTTATCTTATAAAATCAGCCTGACACCTGCTATGATAGATAACAGCTCCACTAGATGCAAGTTTTGATCATGTGATGGAAACAGCTTGTATACAGACCATTACTATTTTGTATAAATACTTCTGTATCTAAGAATTAGATCTCAGACTAACAACATTATTTATCATTAATTATTATTCCTTATCATCATTGTCATCATTATTGAACTTCTGAATCACTCCCAAACCATTGAGAGTGCATCCAAAGTTCAGATATCATAAATAAGTAAGTAGTTCATTTTATAATAGATATGTTACTATTGAATACCAGAGATCAAGTTCAATAGAATTTATCTTTTTTGATTATCAGATTAACAAATTACAGTGTAACTACTATGTTATAAGATAAGTGTGTGGACAGACTTTTAAGGTTAGGGTTAGAAGACAGGAATAGACAGTAGTAATTATTATTAGTCTACAACAGGAAAAGGGCACATGACCTGGAAGTCATGTGAGATAATGTCATAGGCCTAGAATGGTCTAAAGTGGTCTATAGGTCTACAAGAGTCTACAAGGCTAGAAGAGCCTAGACAATGACATTAGGGAGCATGTACACCATACTGCTACCACATGGTCAACACATGGACATTAGGGCAGGATGCACAGTCTTGCACAGTCACTGTGGAATAGACATAATGTAGACATATGGCCTTTAGGGCAGGAGGCACAGTAGACACATTGTTGTAGCACGAACCACTTGTAACTTATATAAATAGGGTAGCAATGCAGTGAGGGCTCCTTGTCAAGTTCTCTTGTAATCCCCACTACTAGATAGCCAGATAAGAGCTTTGCTAAAGTAAGCATACTACAGGGTCGTTATGACTAGTGGTTGCTACAACATACTAGTCTTATATACAGATTAAATAATTAGGAGATATTTGGGAATTTCAGTATACAGTCCCAAATGAAGGTTTCAGTAATAAAAATACTGAAAAATATCAGATAGGAGAACTCTGCTATGAAAGACTAAGTTCAAAGGGAGTATTTCCATTATAGAAGACTAGATACTTGAAGATTTGCATTACTACTATGGGGATATATTGCAAAAAAGATGGCTGCTATAAAAGATATTAGGGCAACTAAGTGGAAGAGCAAGCACTTTAAATCTCTAGAAAATCCTAAGAGAATAGAATGGGAATTCCTGAAGGTAACAACTACTTTATATAATAACAAGTCCATTCTGATATGTCAGAATTCTATTTACATAAGCAAGAAATAATGATACTTAAGTAATCAGAAACAGTTTAGAATAGAGAAACTGAATTAAAAGAGAGTTAGAGTACTTAACAAGTACTTTTAGAGTATAGGAAAGCAGATAATACTAGTATACTTCAGAAGAACACAGAGTATTGTAGAAGAGCAAGGAAGTACTGGAAAGGGAATTTAAATGATATATTCAGATAGTTAGGAGTATTGGTATGCAGCTTGAAGAGGTCTGAAGCATGAAAAATCAGATAAGCAAATAAGTGTAGATATAGAAAAGAATTACAGAACATAGATCAGCCAAAAAATACAAGAAGTCTTGGAAGAGCCAGTCCCCTTGCATAAGATAGGATTTTGTTGAATATGTTTGGGGGACAGCATATGACACTTCTCCCTTATTATTTTCTCAAAGATGTCTTTCTTTATTCTCATAATCTTTAGGTATATATAGCTATAGATACAATCCTATATTCTTATACTTTACCAATTGATTATCTTCATTTTCTTCTCCCTCACTCAAGTCTTTGCCTAACTTACAACCTGAGCCAAGCTTAGGACTGTAACATTTGGAAAAGTATCATCAAGCTTACCTTGTAAAAGAAAAAGTATATTGTAGTTAGGCCACTGAAATGTCATAATGGTTAAGCTGTTAAGGAAATATTAAAACAACATTGTGGTAGAAACTATGGATAAACAAGACAGACAGATATAAACAAGAAGCCATAGATATTAAGGTGCTCAAAGACATATTAGAATCATTGAGAATCACTGAAGAATATACCTTAGACAGAAACAGAACTATGGAAATAACATTAGAAAAATGTCAACAGCACCAGCACCAGTAGTACATAACAAAACAGTACAAATAATCATGCTAAAGAACATGATTCCAGACCTAGAGTAGTTTTATGGTGACTAGATGGAGTTTGAAGACTGGTAGAGGGGAATACAATTATTCCTCAAGAGTAACAAAACTATAGTGGTAAACAACAAGATTACAGTAGTGTTAGCCCAACTTAAAGGGGGTGTAGTAGGAATTTATGTACTGAAGAAAGTCAATCAAATAGAAGAAGACAATGTTTAAAACTGGGACAATTTTGTCAAGAAAATCAAGACATCATTCAGTAACAAAAACATAGCAGTAAATGCTGAATAGAAGATCAAAATCTTCAAACAAGAGAAGAAACACATTACAGATTTCATAATAGAGTTTGAAGCATAAGTCATGAAGATAGAGACTAATGACATATATGCCATTTTTTTATTGTTAGAACTGACATAATCAAGATAATATTGGGATATTCATTTATAGCAGTACCAGAGTTACTTAAAGAGTGGAAAGTAACAATCATCTTAGTAAAACAAGGATATAAATCAACTAAAGGAAGACAAGACTACAGAATAGGATCAGGAATTACCTATAGAGGAAAAAGAACACTTATGGATATTGGGAAGACTAAATACAACTATGACAAAGATAGTAAACTGAAATGTTTCAACTGTAATATATATAGACATATAGTGAAGGATTGTAGAAAGCCAAAGAAAGAAAAAGAAACAAGGAAGTGTTACAAATACAATAAAGTAAAACATTTTGCAAAGAATTACAAGTCAGGACAGATGATAAAGAACAAGAGCATATAGAAGGAGTCAGATAACAAAGATAAAGAGGATAATAACAAAAAAGTGGACTTTTCCAAAGATTTGGAGTAGATATGGTATAATGAATCTTTGTATATAGCAATTTCCCAAAAAATTGATATACTATTCTATAAAAGAGAGATAACAAAGAGAGAACTCAATGTGTGTATAAATGTAAAGATATTAAATGGAAGAAAACTATGGCTTAAAGCACTAGTTGACTCAAAATGCATTCATACTAGTATCTATCAGAGATAGACTCTATTTATTTCCATTTCTTTTCTCATTTCTATTTTATTTTCTATTTATTTTCTTATTTTTTGGACTTAAGGTTAGGGATTAGCATGATGTCATACCATGACAAAAAATATCACACATAAAATCACCTGAGTCACAGTTACAAGTTATGATTATATGATCATGTGATATATGGAAGAATATAGAAGATTTTAAAAGAATAATATTATACTATATATCAATAACATGTAATACACATGGTCTTCAGGGTAGGCTAAAACTTGTGCAGTAAGTATGAACTATTAGTCTAGTATATATAAGGTAGATACATTGTACTAGAAACTCTATCAAGTTCTCTTGTGTAAATTCTATACAAGGTTTTTCTTTTGACTAGTTACTAAGTTTTAAGTTATAACAGTATTAATAAACAACTAGTAAAAGAGGAACAGATTAAAACAGCACCATTACCTAGATTATTCAAGATCTATAATGCAGATAGAACTAAGAACAGAAAAACAACCCAATTTGCACTACTAAAACTAGAAATTAATAAACATATAAAAAATTGATATAGTAGTAGTAGATATAAATGGCATGAATATATAACTGGTTGGTCAAACACAATCCAGAAGTAAATTGGGACAAAGGAACAATACAGTTTATAAGATGCCCAAAAAATGTAAAATACAACATCAGGATATTTTATTTAAATCTAAGACTAGAAGGATTACACTAACAAAAGAAACAGATAAAAAACACTAGAAAATTGGAAATAAACCAAATCTAACAAGCCCAGAAGATTTACCAGAGTACATTTGACTGTTCACTTATCCATTCAATAAGAAAAAATTTGAAAAACTACTGGAATAACAAGAATGGGACTATGAAATTAACCTATTAGAAGATGTACCAAAGAAACTAAATGTCAAAGCCTATGCAATGATAGTTAAAGAAGAGGAAGCTCTGAACTAATAATTAGATAAACGACTTGAGGCAGAACCAATTGTGGAATCAAGTTCAAGATATACAGCACCATATTTCTACATTCCAAAGAAAGACAGATCTTTATGATTAGTACAAGATTATAGAAAGTTGAACTAGTACACAATAAAAGACAAGATGTCACTATCATTAATTGGAAAAGTAATCAACAAACTCAAGAATGCAAGATATTTCAACAAATTGAACTTTATCTATGGATACAACAATGTATAGATAAAAGAAGATAATGAATGAAAGATAGTATTTTCAATAGAAAAGAGATTATTTGAAATGAAAGTAATATATTTTGGATTATGCAACTTACTAGGGACATTTCAATGGATGATGAACAGTATATTCTGGAAACTCTTACATGAAGGAGTATTGGCAAACTATATGGACAACTTTGTAATACCAGTCAAAACCAAGAAGAAAATAACAATACAATTCTTAAAGATAGCAGAAAAACATAATCTCTATTTCAAACAGTTAAAGTGTGATTTTAATACCAAAGAAATATCGATTCTAGGAGTAGTAGTTGGAAAAAGAGAAGTACAAATGAAAAAAAACAAAGTCAAGGCAGTCAAGGAATAAAAAACATCCACCAAGATAAAAGAAGTGGAAATTTTCTTAGGATTTGCAAATTTCTATAGATACTTTATCAAGAACTTTGGTCATATAGCAAAATCTCTCATTGAACTCAAAGAAAAAAAGGAATAGAAGTGGGAAAATGAATACCAGAAGGTATTTAAAGAATTGATGAACAAAATAAAATCACTAGTCAACCAGTACTTGCTATATCTAGAAGAAAAAGAAAATTCAGAGCAGAAACCAATATATCAAAAAATGCCACAGGAAGAGTTTTATCTCAGGAACAAGAAGGGAAATAAAAGCCAATCATGTTTTTATCAAGAACAATGCAAGCAGCTGAAAGGGACTACAAGAGAACTATTGACTATAGTAAAATCTCTAATAAAATTGAGACAATACCTATTAAATACTATAGAAAAGTCTGGACAGATCATAAAAATCTCAAGTATTTTAGAAAACCATATAAACTCAATAGACAACAAGCAAGATAGTATCTTAAGTTACAAAACTATGATTTTATTTTATAACATACTCCAGAGAAAATGAACATGAAAACAGACATTTTGTTGAGAAAAGATCAAGTGGACACTAAAGAGAACAACAAAGATATCAAAATGCTCAAATATGAATTATAGAAGAGAAAAATAGTCATAGAAGCAAAAATAGCAATGTTCAGAGGAAATCAGATAGTAGAAGAAACTACATTATTGGGAAAGAACAACACTAGAGAGCAAGAAATGCAAAAGAAACTCAAAAAGAGGATGGCCAAGCATAGGAAGACAATGGAGTAGTTCTTAATAACATAAAAATTCAAGAACAAATCTTGCAAGAAAATCATGACCTAGCAAATGTAGAACATCCAGAACAACAAAGGATGCTTTATTTAATCTAGAGAAACTACTGGTGGCCAAAAATATGAAATGATATTAAAAAATATGTTTAAGGATGCCAAAAATTTCAATAAAACAAAGTTCAGTACATGAAGAAAGCAGAAAAACTTTACCCATTGTAAACACCTTAAGAACCATGGTATAAAATTAGCATCAACATTATAAGACCATCACCAAGATCAAATAACAAAGACATGATAATGGTTATAGTGGATCAATTCATGAAGATAATCAGACTCAAGGCAACAACAATAGCAGTATCATTGAAAGAAATAGCCAAGATCTATAGAAATAACATATGGAAAATTCATAGAGATGGAGTTCCAAAGAAGATTCTTAGTAATAGAGAACTTCAGTTTACCTCATAGTTTATGAAGCCTCTCCCTTATTCATACTCTCTAACCTCTTCCAGTATAGATCACTCATTTCTATTCTACCTCAGATGTTCTTACTGGACCCTTGCTGTTAGGGCAACTGGATAGAAGAGCAAAGCACTTCAAATCTCCAGGAAATCCTAAGTCTATTGTCTAAGAAATACTAAACTATATACTTATTTCCAGAAAATCCTAAAAGAACAAAATAGGGATTCCTAAAGATAATATCTATTCTATTCTGATGTGTCAGAATTCTGTTTACATAAGCAAGAAATGATAATACTTAAGTAATTAGAAACAGTTCAAAATGAAGAAACCAAATTGGAAGAAAGCTAGAGTGCTTATTAAATACTTCCAGAACATAGGAAAGCCGATAAGTGGATGATACTAGCAGACTTTAACAAATTACAGAGCTTTGTGGAAGAGCAAGATAGTACTAGAAAGAAAAGTTAAATGACATATCTAGATAGTTAGAAGTATTGATATACAGCTTAAAGAGGTCTAGAGCATGGGAAAGCAGATAAGTAAATAGTGTGGATGTGGAAAAGGATTATAGAATATAGATCAGCCAAAAAAATATAGAAGAGAAAAGTCTTGGAAAAACTAGTCTTCTTACACTTGCCAACTTCATAGATTTCCATTTCTGATATCTAAGGATTACTAGTAACTAGTTTTCATTCTAGATAACTACCCTAAATAGCATATTTAGTATATATACTGGTTTTTTACACTGTAAAGCCTTATCCTGAAAATTGACTAGAACTATCACCAACTTCTGGTGTTAGTGATAACATACCTCTTATCTTCCAGTAGACTTTGTCACCTTCAAGTCCTTAAGTATCTTATCTAAAATATATAGCTAGTGTGACTTATAGAAGTACAGTATATAAGCTAAAGCCAAAGATTGTTTTAACTCCTGCTTCTCACATTCTCAGATAATGCTTACTAACTCATTTGAACTTCTGAGAGACTCCTATCAAATTTCAGATAAGAGATGTAAACTACATCAAATAGAAGAGAATATTAATATGAAGTGAAGCATAAAGAAAGTCAGACTTCTGAGCATGGGCACTCAGAATAGTATACTATACTAGTTAATTTTCAAGCTAAGAGATTATAGAGTATCTATATATCTTAAATACTAGTACTATCAAGAAATATTGGTAATGCTGTAAGTTCAGATCTACTCTATAGAGGCTTAGTTATACTCTTAGGCTGGTCATTACCTAGACTAACTTCTGATAGGCTAATAACCACCTCTACTATTATGATACAAACCTCAAAGTATTAAGATAAGAAAGAAACCTTATATTGGGTTAACACAAGAAAACTCAAAGAAATTTCTAGTACAATATATCTATTTTATATATGCTAGACTAATAGTCCATGCTACATAAGTTTTAGCCTATCTTAAAAGCCATATATATTATAATATCATTATTTTAGAACCTTCTATGTACTTTTGTGACATATGATCATGTGATCATAACTTGTGACTATGTCATATAATCTGTAACTGATATGTAATATAGTGTAATATATGATATCATACTAAACTCTAATTTTTTTTTATGTCAACAATTTATTACATGGGCATGATGGTAGTCCATGCCTACAGGAGGAATTATATATGGAGTATCAATACTCTAACTTTTTTATGCAGTTACCCAACTCAAAGGACTACTAAGGGATTGAACCTATAACCTCAAGTAGGTTTGAGGTAGGTATAATATACATAGATAGAGGTCTCTTCCACTATGCCATCTCTCCCCCTACTAAACTCTAATTCTAAGTCCAAAATAATAAAATAAATGGAAAATAGAATAAAAAATGAGAAATAAATAAATATAAATAGAGTCCATTATCTTCAAATCTGATATCTATCTTATCCTGGTCTCTATTGTCTAGCCTGCTACAATAATATTATAGTTATTTAGTTATAAATATTAATTGGTCAAGTATATAAACTATATGCTTGGACCATCCTATTATAATATATATGATAGTACTATAACAGTAGAATATCTTATCCAAATATCATCTGGAGTTCCTGGGCATTTATAACTCCTCAAATAAGACTAATTCTCTTATAGTACCAGGTACTATGGCATCTGAAGATCAGAAAAAACAGATAACTACTCTGGATACATTCAAGTTCTCAGAAATCAAGTTCAAAGTTCTATAAAGATTATGAGAAACTATGTGATCAATAATGAAGTGATCAGACATGAAAAGAAACCAGGTAGATCTATATTTAAAGTGAATGAATAGACAAAAAGAAAGATATACTCTTTTACAGATATTCTGAGCAGATTAGAATGTTAGAGTAATATTATCCATAATATAGTCAAATGTATTAAATGCATTTGGATGAGTATGTGACAGAGGATATAAATGTTATGATTGATGCTTCCTGGATGCAACATGAACTTAGGCAAAGAGTAATGATGATATGATCAGCTGTGCCACAAGTATCTCAGTCAGCACCTCATATAGTAGATGCAATATCCTTGCTTTAGCCTCATAGACTATGACTCATTTTCCTCATGTACTATAGACACTTTTCTCATGGGATACTAGTATATATAGCGTAGATACTGCTCTGTAGTCCTTATGCTTTACCACTTATAACATCTCTTACCTTCTTCTCAAGTCTTTGCCTAAGTGCAACCTGAGCTCTAGCTTAAGGTCATAACAATAAATACTAAAATAGAGATATTGTTATAATCTTTATTTCATGTCTTACAGATATTTGCTTTATACATACCATGACTTGAATATATGTATATATTAGGGTTCATTTCATCTTTGACTTCTATTTACTGTGCCTTGTATTCTCCTCATGTTATATCAGTCAGTGCCTTATATAGTAGTAGAGGCCTTTTCATGTTTTCCTCACTTTTCTCTTATCATTTCCTCAAGAATATCTTTTCTTATCTTCATAATCTTTAGGTATATATAGCTATAGATATAATTCTGTATCCTTACATTTTACCAATTGATCATCATCTTCTCCCTCACTCAAGTCTTTGCTCAAGTTATAATTTGAGCCAAGCTTAGAATTGTAATAGTCTTAGCCATAGCTTTAGGATAAGTTAGTACAATGTATACAGACTAACAACTAGAGTATATAAAGTAGACTACCTTATATTAGAAACCCTGTCAAGTTCTCTTATGTTACTCAATATACAAGTATGTCTTTACTCTAGTATTTGGGTTTAAGTTATAACAAAAGATAGATGTAAAAAAATTGGACTTTTTACAATATAAGCTTTTCTTTATTCTGAATAAACTCTAAACTCTATCACAATATTCTTAGAGTTTGGTACAAACTCCATTACTATCATATGTCAAAGTTCAGCTCTATAAATAATCCATCTTTTGCAGTAGTATTATCTCTTGTCAAATCTTATAAGTATTTAGTCTTTTACAGCAGAGTTACTCTTATTTCAAACTCTATATATAGTCAGTATCTCTCTGTAGATCAATTTGATCAAATATATGACTATCAGAGCTATAAACAATAAACTTAGTTTAATTTTTCATTTAATTTTCTTTACTTAGATAGAGAAGTGTAATATAACATCATCACCACTTCTTTCCTTCTACCACCATCTAGTGTAGTTAGCACTTATAGAAATTATAGTAAATATATTGTATCCTTTACTTCTAGTCAACACTACAAGCAAGTAAATCATGAAATTCAAACATGTGAGCTCTAAGAAAGCTTTTACTCCATATAATAACCCTATGTATTAGTCTTTTTCCCCTAGCAATAAGGAGACTATTCTCAATACATCCATGGCTGTGAATATACCTGTTCAATCAACTCCTCTTCTTGCACCTCCTGCTCAAATAGCAGAAAACAATGTTCTCATGCCTCATGTTCAAACAGGAGAAAACAACATGTCTATGCCTCATAGTTAAGGCATAGACATATCTAGTACTGGACCTAATTTAGAATTGATGGTGATACTTTATAGTGACAATCAGCTTATAGACCCAGAGCTATGGGATATTATATTTTCTCCCATCTTATCAGTTGGGATTAACAAATTTCTGAACAATAATGCTCAAAACATTACATACTCACTTCTTAGAATAGGAATATTTATCAAACAGTATTTCTTTGGTGATAAACAAACAGCAGACCTTCTGATACTGGAAGATTGTGGTGTGGCCATCTGATATTTACTTAATGCTATCTACAAGTCTAAATAGAATAGGCTTATTGCTAACTATAAGAACAACTATACTCTTTGTAAGTGTATAGTATTATGATTTACTACTTCCAAAAATATGAAAGAACCAATGGCATCAG